>VOFC01001461.1_pt1 | contig 71472 bp, 68 predicted proteins | sample 5384161 | NCBI WGS metagenome assembly VOFC01 (sample SAMN12384722, study PRJNA508395) | human gut metagenome | isolation source: healthy gut B | host: Homo sapiens
CCCCGCACGGGCGAGCCGGTGACGGTCAGCTGCGGGCTGCCGGATTATTTCACCGCGCTTCTGGAAAAGCTGCGCGCGGGGGCTTGACTTTTCTGGCGCGGTCTGCTACCATGATGCCATCTTCGAAATGAGGTCGTTACAATGTACGTTTCCGCTATGTTCGCGTTTATCTTTACCTTTACTGCCGTTCAGTAAGGGTAATTTGTGATGCGCGGAAACAAAGGCTGGTTCGCAACGCGGCACAGATTACGCTGTGCCGCGTTTTTTGTTTGTATTTTTTGAAAGGATGGGAATATAGAAATGGATCTTTCGGATTACAGAGCACAGATCGACCGGATCGACGCAGAGCTTCTGCGGCTGTTCGCCGAGCGGATGCAGACGGCGGCCGGGATCGCGGCGTATAAAAAAAGGGCACGCCCTGCCGGTCCTGGATACGGGCCGGGAGCGTGAAAAGCTGGCGGGGATCGTCAAAGCCGCGCCGGAGGATCTGCAGGAGGAGGCCGTGAGCCTGTTCCGGCTGCTGTTCTCGCTCAGCCGCGGCTACCAGCGCTCGCTGCTCGGCAGCAGCAGTACGCTGCCGGAGATCTTAAAGCGGGCCGTCGTCACGACACCGCAGCTGTTCCCCACCTCGGCGGCTGTCGCCTGCCAGGGCGTGGAGGGCGCATATTCCCAGCAGGCCTGCGACAAGCTGTTCCAGCACCCGAGCGTGTTCTTCTGCGCGACGTTCGACAAGGTCTTCGCCGCCATTGAGCAGGGGCTGTGCCAGTACGGCGTGCTGCCGCTGGAAAACAGCACGGCAGGTTCTGTCAACGCGGTGTATGATCTCATGCAGAAGCACAATTTCTCCATCGTGCGCAGCGTCCGCCTGCGGGTCGACCACAGTCTGCTGGCGCTCCCGGGCACGAAGCTGTCCGATATCCGCGAGATCGTCTCGCACGGGCAGGCGCTGGAGCAGTGCTCCGAATTTTTGAAGCAGCTGCCGAACGTCACCGTCACCCGCTGTGAAAATACCGCCGCGGCGGCGCGGATGGTCGCCGAATCCGGCCGGAAGGACCTGGCCGCCATCGCCTCGAACGCCTGCGCGGAGATCTACGGCCTGCAGAGCCTGCAGGACCGCGTGCAGAACGAGCACGGCAACTACACCCGCTTCATCTGCATCGCCGCCAAGCCTGAGGTCTACCCCGGCGCTGACCGGACGAGCCTTCTCGTGACGCTGGCCAACGAGCCCGGCAGCCTCTATCAGGTGCTGGCCCGCATCTACGGCTGCGGCATCAACCTCACGAAGCTTGAGAGCCGCCCGATCCCCGGCTCCGACGATACCTTCCGCTTCTACTTCGATCTCGAAGCCTCCGTCTACTCTCCGGAGCTGCCGAAGCTCCTCGGCGAGCTGGAGAGCATCTGCGAGCACGTCTGCTATCTCGGCAGCTACTCGGAGACGGTCTGAGTTTACGGCGCGGCCTCACCCTCGTTTGCCTGCTGGATGGTGATGTCCGGCTCCGGCGCGTCAGAAAACTGCAGCTGGATGACGGCCTGCAGCACGTTGACGGAGCAGGACGCCTGTTTTCCCCGCGCCTGGGCCAGCGTTCCGGCCAGGGCGAGCAGCTCTGAGAGGATCTGGCGGTTCAGCCCGCCGCCGCGCCAGTGGAAGACGAAGACCGGCTGCTTTTTGCGCAGCGCCTGCGCCAGCCGCTTTTCCAGCTCCTCCGGCTTGGTGAACGAGACGTTCCGGTAGTAAAACGCCCGGCCGTCCGTGCAGGCGGGAATGGGAAAGACCAGCGATTCATGGTCGCGGAAGCAGCGGCTGTCGTCCAGATTGCAGTAGTCGTAGCGCTTGACGCCCCGCTGCAGGGAATTGTCGAACGTGGCGTCGAGATGGTAATACTGTCCGCCGATGCGCAGCACGTTCCAGGTGTGGCGGTAGCGGATGCCGCGCTCCGGCGCGGCATCGCTCAGCGCCACGATGCACCAGAGGCCGAGCCGGTCACACAGGGCCTTGACGGTCTTGGCAATGCCCTCGCACACGCCGACGCCCTGCGTCAGCGGGCCGAGGATCTCGTGGGAGTAGGGCTTTTTGAGCTTGTCATAGCGCACCTGCTCCAAAATAAAATCATGGATGGCGAGCTCCTGCTCAAGCTCCGGCTTGCCCTGCAGGGGCCGGGTCAGGCGCGAGAGCCGTGCCTCGATCGCCTGCTGGTGGGTGCGGATCTTGCTCTTGTCAAACAGATACTCCGGCAGCAGCTCCAGATGGGCCGCGCCCGGCATCCACCGGCAGCGGTAGCCCGTCACATAAAACAGCAGCGGCTCATCGAGCTTCAGCCGCAGATAGACCTCCGCCAGCTGCCCCTGCTCCACATCCGGGATCCGGATGCTGGGCGCATATACGCGAAAGCCGCTCAGGAGCGTGTCGTACACGCCCTGCAGCGGCTTTGTCAGTTGTCCGTAGTAATATCGCATCGTTTCCTCAAAAATGCAGCTGCTCCGGCTGCAGCTCGTCCAGCCGCCCGAGCGCGCGGACCGCGGCCGCGCCGCGCTCGATCAGCGCCCCGGCACCGGGCGTCCCATCGTCATGCACGAAGACGGGGCTCCAGCCGTGCTTCAGATTTTCCGTTGTTCCGTCCCACGTGCCGCCGGAGCCGGCCCGGCACTGCGCGACGAGCGTCTTCTCCCCCATCGCGTGGATGAGGTAGTTCCGCCCCAGCGCCCGCGGCGTGGAGAACGGCGCGTCATACGCCTGCTCCGCCAGATACAAAACGTGTTCCTGCGCCGGGAAGTCGGTCAGCCGTCCGGCCGGAAAGATCACGGCGCTGCCGCCGTGCGCCAGACAGGCGTCCTGCGCCGCGCGGTCCGCCCCCGCGGCTCCGCCGGAGCAGAGCGCGAAGCCCTCCGCCGCGATGCGGCGTCCGGCCTCCGCGGCAAAGGCCCGTCCTTCCCCGCTCAGCTCGCGCGAGCCGACCACGCTGATGCAGCGCGCGGAAAGAAGCTCCGCCTCGCCCTTTGCAAACAGCACCGCCGGGCAGCGCGGCCCGAGCGTGTGCCGCAGGCGCGCAGGATACTGCGAAGACAGCCGCGTGACGGCGGTGATGCCCTGCGCCGCGGCAGCGCGCAGATACTGCTCCAGCTGCGCTTCCCGCGCAAGCAATCGCGTGATGCGCGCACTTTGTGCCGCGTCATAGCCGAGGCGGGCAAGATCCCGGGCCGTCAGCTCCCTGAGCGGATCGTCTCCCTGGCAGCCGAGCGCCCGCGCCCGCCGCCCGAGCTCCTGAAACTGCGGCAGGCTCAGCGGCTTTTCCTCTCCCGGCAGCGCGCAGCACAGAAGCAGCACGCCCCATTCCGCTGCCGTCAACGGAAGCGGCGGCGCGGCGGCGCCTTCTTGGGCTTCGGCGGCTCTTCTTCCACGAGCGCGCCGTCCTCCGCGAATTTCACGGGCTGGACGACATAGTGGGAGTACTTCGCGATCTCCGCCAGCTTTGCCTGCTCCGGGAACGTGCCGAGGATGGACACGGCGATGCCCTTTTTCTTCGCTCTGCCGGTCCGGCCGATGCGGTGGATGTAATATTCGTTCTCCTCGGGCACGTCGTAGTTGATGACGCAGTCGACGTCGTCGACGTCGATGCCGCGGGAGGCAACGTCCGTCGCGATGAGGACGGGTAGCTTGCCCTCTTTGAAGGTGCGCATGGTCTTTTCACGCTTCTGCTGCGGGATATCGCCGTGGATACAGTCGGCGTCGAGGCCCATGCGGACCAGATCGTCGCTCAGCCGCTGGCACATCACCTTCGTGTTGCAGAAGACGATGGTTCGCTCGAGCCGCAGCGTGCGGATGAGGCGGCTGACCATGTCGATCTTCTCGAGCGGCGGGCAGGTGATGGAATACTGCGTGATGTCCGGGCGGTTGTCGGTGTCGGCGGGGACGGTGATCTCCACCTCGTCGCGCTGGTACATCCAGGAGACCGTCATGACCTCCTGTGAGATCGTCGCGGAGAAAAGGCCAAGGTTGCGCCGGTTTTTGATCTTTTCGATGATGTGCGTCACATCGTCGAAAAAGCCCATGTCGAGCATCCGGTCGGCCTCGTCGAGGACGACGGTCTGCACCTTGTCGAACGAGATCGTATGCCGCTTATAGTGGTCCATCAGCCGGCCCGGCGTGGCGACGACGATCTGCGGGTGCGCCTTCAGCTGCTTGATCTGCCCTTCAATCTTCGCGCCGCCGTAGACCACGGCCACACGGATATTCTTATAGTATGTGAGCAGCCCGCGCAGCTCGTCGCAGATCTGGATGGCAAGCTCACGCGTCGGGGCCAGGATGAGGCCCTGCAGGTCCTCGCTCTCAGCGTCGATATGCTCGATCATCGGGATGCCGAAGGCAAACGTCTTGCCCGTGCCGGTCGGGGCCTTGGCGATGACGTCTTTCCACTGTAAAAATTCCGGGATCGCCTCGGCCTGGATGCGGGTCGGGTAGCCGTAGCCCTTCTTCTCCAGCGCCTGCAAAATTTCTTCCGACAGTCCAAGGTCGGCAAATGTCAGATTCTGTTCCATTCCGGATCCTTCCTTACTCAACATTCTGGCGAAAAATCGCAATTTTTTTAATCATATCACAGATATCTCCGTTTTCCAATCCCCTGCCGAAAAAAAGCGCACGGCTGCCGCCGTGCGCCGGAAACTGCATACTTGCGTGGAAGCCGGTTCCGCGATATAATAAAAATAATACTCACTGGAAAGAAGGAGCGTCATGACGGATCTTCTGCTGCGGCTCTTTGTAAAACATGCCTCGGACACTTCCGACCCTGCGGTCCGCGCCGGATACGGCCGGCTCGCGGGCGTGACCGGCATCGTCTGCAATCTTCTGCTGTTCGCGCTCAAGCTTCTGGCCGGGACGATCTCCGGGAGCGTATCGATCACGGCGGACGCCGTCAACAACCTGTCGGACGCGTCCGGCTCGATCGTGACGCTCGTCGGGTTCAAGCTGGCCTCCCGCCCTGCCGACAACGAGCATCCCTATGGCCATGCGCGCATGGAATATCTGTCGGGCCTGGCCGTGGCGGTTCTGATCCTGGTCATCGGCGTGGAGCTGGTCAAAAGCTCGGTCGGCAAGATCCTGCATCCGGAGGCCGTGGAGTTTTCGGCGCTGATCGTCGTCATTCTGGTCTGTTCCATTCTGGTCAAGCTCTGGATGGCCGTCTTCAACCGGAAGCTCGGCAGGCGGATCGGCTCCGCCGCCCTCACCGCGGCCGCCGCCGACAGCCGCAATGACGTGATCTCGACGGGCGCAGTCTTGCTCGCGTGCATCGTCGGGCAGCTGACGGGACTGAAGATCGACGGATACGTCGGGCTGCTCGTCGCGCTGTTCATCCTCTGGTCCGGGGTCGGCATTGCGAAGGATACGATCGATCCCCTGATCGGCGCGAAGCCGGACGAATCGCTCGTCCACGCGATCGCCTGTCTTATGACCTCGCACCCCAACATTCTCGGCATCCACGATCTGATGGTGCACGACTACGGCCCCGGCCGCCGCTTTGCCAGCGTCCACGCGGAGCTTGACCACCGCATCGACCCGCTCGTCGCGCATGAGATCCTCGACGAGATCGAGCGGCAGGCCAAGCGCGATCTGCACGTCGATCTGGTCATCCACTACGACCCCATCGTGACCGACGATCCGGAGGTCACAGCCGTGCATACGCGCGTAACGCAGATCCTCCGCGGCATCGACCCGCGGCTGTCCATCCACGATTTCCGTATGGTCTCCGGCCCGCATCACGCGAACGTGATCTTCGACATGGTCATCCCGGCGGAATACGAGGACAAGACCGCGCAGCTGCGCCGCGAGGTCGAAGCGCAGCTGCAGGATGGGAAAAAGGTCTACCACCTCGTCATCACCTTCGACACGGCGGCCTTCAACGAGATGACGAAGAAGCGCAGGGCTGATCACCACAAAAGCGCCGTAGTCATGATGGCGCGGAGCGCCCTGCAGAGCGCGGGCAGCTGCGTCATGGGCAGGGGATTTTCTCCGATCCCCATCTCGATGGTGAATGCCGGACGCCGGAAGCACTGCAGAAACCAATCCTTGAAGCCCGCGTTGGCCGAGGCCTCCGGCACCGGCTCCACCGGGTAGCCGGACGCTTCGGACATCGCCGCCGCCAGCGCGGCGGACCCGGCCGGAGCCGATTCGGCGGGGCCGGGATAGATGACGGAGCCCTGCGTGTGCAGCGCGAGCATCAGATCCGGATGGACGCAGCGGGCAAAGGCGGCGAGCGCCGCCGACTCCGGCTGGTCCAGCGGAGAAAAGCCGACGAAATCCCTCGGAGCAGGCGTGCAGACGCCCTGCTCCTTTTTGATGCGCCGGGCCGTCTCCCAGCGGGCGGGATAGTTGAGATTCAGGTCAACGCCGCGCAGGTTCGCCTTCCAGCCGGAGGGGAACGGGACATCCGGGTACTGCGCGGCAATGGCCGCCGCGGCGCGGTATTCCGGGCTGTCGGGCGCACAGACGCCTGCGGCCAGATCTGCCCCGTCCGGATTCGTCAGCGGGACCAGATAGACCATGGTATCGTGATACAGCTCCCGCGCCGGGACGCCGTCCAGCGCGCCGCCATCCAGCAGCGCCTCGCAGTAGGCAAACAGCCACTGCCAGAGCGCGTCCGACGTGATGCACTCGTTGGCGTGGTGGCCCGCGGCGACGAGGACCTTGCGGCTGCCGCCGCCGAGCTGCAGCGCCCAGACGCGGCGGCCGAAGGCCGTGCGCGTGAGCGGCCGGATGTAGACAAAAGGAAATTGCCGGCGAAGACGCTGAAGATACGCCTCCTGCCGGCAAGAGGTCATGGGAACAGGAACGGAAATCAGGTTCTGCATGAAGAAAACACCCTCCAGCATATCCATATGCCGGAGGGTGTTCGTATATTCCTGATCGCGGTAAATTTTGTTCTGTAAATTTAATTCTGCTCGAAGAAGACCTTCATGCCCTTGTAGGTCATGTAGCAGTCGAGCTTCGCAACGGTCTCATACGGCGCGTGCATGGAGAGCACGGGGACGCCCGCGTCGAGCGTGTCGATGTTGCGCTTGGCCATGTATTTTGCGACCGTTCCGCCGCCGCCCGCGTCGGTCTTGCCGAGCTCGGCCATCTGCCACATAACGCCGTTGTCATTGAACAGCTTGCGGAGCCGGCCGACGACCTCGGCCGAGGCATCGGACGCGCCGGACTTGCCGCCCGAGCCCGTGTACTTGCAAAGGCCCACGCCGTAGTTGAGGTAGGAGGCGTTGCGCTTTTCGTAGACCTCGGCGAAATTGGGGTCGTAGGCCGCGGTCACGTCCGCGGAGATGCAGAAGGACTTTGCCAGGCAGTCGGTCAGCGGGACGTTCTGCGTGCGGCAGAGCTTCTCCATGAAGTGCTCGAACGCCTCGGACTGCATGCCGGACACGCCCTCGGAGCCGATCTCCTCCTTGTCGGCGAAGATGCAGACGGCGGTCTTCTCCGGCGCTCCGAGCTGCAGGATGGCCGCAAGCTCGGCGTAGGCGCAGACGCGGTCATCATGGCCGTAGGCGCCGATCATGCTGCGGTCAAAGCCCAGGTCCCGCGCGTTGGCGGCCGGGACGGCCTCAAGCTCGGCGGAGATGAAATCCTCCTCCACGATGCCGTATTTCTCGTGCAGGATGCGCATGATGGCAAGCTTGACGCGGTCCGGGCCGTCGTCGTCGGGCTCGGGCCAGCTGCCGATGAGGATGTTGAGCGATTCGGACGGGATGGCCTCGTTGAGGGGTTTTTTGCCCTGCTCGCGGCCCAGGTGCGGCAGCAGGTCGTTGATGACGAACTGCGGGTCGGCGGGATCGGCGCCGATCTTGACGAAGATCTCGCTGCCGTCGGCGCGGACGACCTTGCCGTGCAGCTCCAGCGGGACCGTGACCCACTGGTACTTGCGGATGCCGCCGTAGTGGTGGGTCTTGAGATAGGCCAGCTCGGCGTCTTCATAGAGGGGGTTGGGCTTGAAGTCCAGCCGCGGCGCGTCGGTATGGGCCGCGCCGATGTTCGCGCCCTCGGCCAGGGACTTGCTGCCGATCACGGCGAGCAGGATGGACTTGCCGCGGTTGACGGAGTAGACCTTGTCGCCGGGCTGCAGGGCCATGCCGTCCTGCAGCGCACGGAAGCCCGCCTGCTCGGCCAGCTCCACCGCGGAGACGACGCATTCGCGTTCGGTCTTCGAGCGGTCGAGGAAGGCCTTGTAGGCCTCGCAGTAGGTCTGCATCGCGGCCTCATCGGCCTTGCTGAGGCGGTCGCGTCCGTGTTTCGGCTGGTAGAGCAGCGCCTCTCGTTCCTGTTTTGTCATGGGGAAAGCTCCTTTCACTGTGTTGATTAGATATTGGTCAGCCGCGCGCGCGAAGCTTTCGCGCGTCCCGGCGTTCTGGAGAATGGTCGTGCAGTGATCTTTATAAAAGCTGTCCGGCTTCTGCGCGTCCACGCGCAAAGCGGCATAGTCCCTCGTCAGGCTGTCGCGCGCCATGATGCGCCGGATGCGCGTCTCACGGTCACAGAGCACGCCGACGGTCGTATCGCAGAGCCCTGCCAGGCCGGATTCGAACAAGTTGATCGCGTCGATGGCAAGCAGCTGCCGCCCGTCCCGCTTCGCCTGCACCAGCCGGGCGCGCACGGCCCTGCCGATGTGGAAAAAGACGATCTCGTTGAGCTGCGCCATGCGCGCCTGGTCGCCGAAGACGAGCTGCCCGAGCGCCTTGCGCCGCAGACGCCCGTCCGCGTCGAACGCGGCCGGGAATGCGGTCTGCAGCTCCCGCCGCAGGTCTGCCCCCTCTTCAGAGGCCAGAAGCTCGTAATACAGCGCGTCGCAGTCGACGATATATCCGCCGCGCTGCTGCACGGCCTGCAGCAGCGTCGTCTTGCCGCAGCCGGTCGGGCCGGTGATGCCGATGACAAGCATGCTCATACCTCGATCACGTGGAAGCCCGCTGCCTTCTTGAGCCGGTTGGAGACGGCGAGGCCGAGGCCGGCCGGATCGGGGCACTGGGCATAGATCTCGGTCACGGTCTCGTGGTCAAATTCGCGCAGGGCGTCGAAGACGCGGCGGGCCTGCTCCGCCTTGTCGTGCGCGGAGCCGAGATCGTGGATGCTGCGGCCGGGGAACAGGTCCTTGTACTCCGTGAAGCAGATGACGCCCGCGCCCGCGGGCAGGTGCGCGCGGATATAGGCCGCGGAGGCCGCAGGGTCGCCGGTGACGACCGTGACGGGCGCTTTCGGGGCGTAGTGGCGGTATTTCATGCCGGGGGCCTTGGGCCGCTCCCCGTCCTTCAGGAGGGAGACGACGGCCTTGTCCACGTCGACATGGCCGAGGACCGCCTCGAGCGATTCGAGCGGCAGTCCGCCCGGGCGGAGCAGGCGCGGCGGCGTGCAGGTCAGGTCGATGATCGTCGACTCGACGCCGACGGTGCAGGGCCCGCCGTCAAACATGCCCTCGATCTTGCCGTCCATATCCTCGATCATATCCGCGATGCAGGTCGGGCTGGGGCGGCCGGAGGTATTGCCGGAGGGTGCGGCGATGGGCACGTCCGCGGCGGCTATGATGGCGCGCGTGACCGGATGGTCCGGGCAGCGGACGCCGACGGTCTCGAGCCCGGCGGTGGTGCGCAGGGGCACGATGGGCTTTCTCGGCAGGATCATCGTGAGGGGGCCGGGCCAGAACTTTTCGGCCAGGGCGTAGGCCGCGTCGGGGACGTTCTGACAATAGCGGGCGAGCCACGAGCTGTCCGGCACGTGGATGATGAGGAGAGGGTTATCCTGCGGGCGGCCCTTGGCCAGGAAGATGCGCAGGACCGCGTCCTCATTCAGTGCGTCCGCACCGAGGCCGTAGACGGTCTCGGTCGGGATGGCGAGAAGACCGCCGTCCCGGATGATCTTTGCCGCCGCCTCAATATTCTCTTTTGTTGGTTCTTTAAAATAAACAGTTTTCAAATGGATTCCTTCTTGCTGTTTGATATGTGGTAGAAAGGCTCCCCTTCCAGGGGCCGATTCCCCTATCAGGGGGGAAATGTCCCGGGGGAAGGGAAGCTGTCAGCCGAAGGCTGACTGAGAGGTTGCTGCAAATTTGCGATAAAACCCAAACCGCAAATTCAGTTTGCGGTTTGGAAAGGAAGAAACGAGCACAGAGGATAAGAAGCCTTGCCAAGGATTCGTTCCGTCGTGGTCGTTTTGACGTGCCTCCGGCGGCCCCTTCTTTTCCGTCTTGCCGGAAAAGAAGGGGAGAAAAGGGGCGCTGGGTTACGGTTGGGTGCTTTCTGCGTCTGAATTCAGGTAAGCACCAATGTTTCGGTTTGGCGTTCCACTCGGCGGTCACCTTACGAGTTTTTTACTACGCGCCGCCTGATACGGTGCACCGGATTTGTGAGCAGTTGCCTTTGAATAGCTGCGGCAAAACGTCCTGCTAAAAAAAGTCCATAGGGCAGTACGGATTCGCATTGGACTTTAAACTATCGCGGGAAAGATCCAAGAAAAACCGAAGCGGTTTTCTTGGTCGGTTCAAGGAGGTCCGGAGAGAAACCGAAATCCCCCGCCAAACCGTGAATTCAGTTCGCGGTTTGGAAAGGAAGAAACGAGCACAGAGGATAAGAGACGTCGCTTTGCGGCGGCTCGTTCCGTCGTGGTCGTTTCTGACGCGCCAGCGTTTTCTTTTGGAGAAGCAAAAGAAAATGCTGTGCCGCAGTTGCAAGTCTGCCGCAAAGTATCGGCCTTTCAGCAGTTTTCCAAAGACATTACATATCTTTGCTGCTTCGCAGCTTTTCCGCCTGGTCGGCGGTGACGAGGGCGTCGATGAGTTCGTCGAGAGCGCCGTCCATGATGCTGTCGATCTTGTAGAGCGTCAGGCCGATGCGGTGGTCGGTGACGCGGCCCTGCGGGAAAGTTGTAGGTGCGGATGCGCTCGTTGCGCATCCCGGTGCCGACCTGGCTGCGGCGCTCGGTGGTGACGGCGGAGTTGATGTGCTCCTGCTCGATCTCATAGAGCTTGGAGGCCAGCATCTGCATACACTTTTCGCGGTTCTGGACCTGGCTGCGCTCCTCCTGACAGGCCACGACGATGCCGGACGGCTTGTGGATGAGCCGCACAGCGGAAGACGTCTTGTTGATGTGCTGGCCGCCCGCGCCGGACGAGCGGAAAACCTGCATTTCGATGTCCTCGGGCCGGATATCGACCTCCGCCTCCTCCATCTCGGGCAGGACCGCGACGGTCGCGGTCGACGTGTGCACGCGGCCGCCGGACTCCGTCTCCGGCACGCGCTGGACGCGGTGGACGCCGGACTCGAATTTCAGCCGGGAATACGCGCCCTCGCCCGGGATCTCAAAATCAGCTTCCTTGACGCCGCCAAGCTCCGTCTCATTATAATTGAGGAGCGTCACGGTCCAGTGCTTCGCCTCGGCGTACATCGTGTACATCCGGTACAGGCTGTGCGCGAACAGGGCGCTTTCCTCGCCGCCGACGCCGCCGCGGATCTCCACGATGACGCTCTTGTCGTCGTTCGGGTCGCGCGGGAGAAGGAGAATTTTCAATTCCTGCTCCAGCGCCTCCAGCTTTTTCTTTGTTCTCGGAAAATTCCTCCTGGCAGAGCGCCTTCATCTCCGGCTCCAGCCCCTCGGAGAGCATGGCGCGCAGATCCTCCTGCTCCGCCTGCGTGCGCCGGTAGCTGCGGTAGGCCGTGATGATGGGCTCGAGCTGCCGCTGCTCCTTCAGCAGCTGCGAGGCCGCCTTCGGGTCGTTATAAAAATCCGGCTGCGCGGCCCGCTCGGCCATTTCCAGATACCGCGCCTCGACCAGCTTCAGTTTCTCCAGCATGTCCTTCCTCACAAAACTCGTATTTCAGAAATATCATACTCTATTTTATCCGCAACGTCAAATATCCGCGCACATTTCGTGCATACTAAAAAGCGTTTGGAAGGAGGATGCGCATGAAAAGACTTTTCTGTCTGCTATCCGCGCTGGCGCTGCTGCTGCAGCCGGTGCACGCCGCGCAGCCGCCGCAGCGGTATCTGGCGCTGACGTTTGACGACGGCCCGTCGGGCGAGCTGACCGAGCAGCTGCTCGAGGGGCTTGCCGCACGGCAGGTCCGCGTGACGTTTTTTGTCTGCGGCTACCGCGTGGAGGAATTTCCCGACACGCTCCGGCACATCGCGGCCGGCGGCCACGAGATCGGCCTGCACAGCAGCCGGCACGACTACATGCAGAAGATGGACTACGCCGCCGCCCTGCAGGATCTGACCAGCTGCATGCAGACCGTCGAGGACTGCTGCGGTGTCCGTGCGCGGCTGTTCCGGCCGCCCGGTGGGCTGTACAGCGACGCGCTGCTGCAGGCGGCGAAGGACGCGGACCTGTCCGTCATCCTCTGGTCGGTCGACCCGTGCGACTGGGACGAGGCGGCGTGGGACGGCGTTCTGCCGACGGTCTTATCCGAGGCGCATGACGGCAGGATCATCCTGATGCACGATCTGTCCGCGCATTCGGTCACGTGCGCGCTGCAGGCGATCGACCGGCTGATGGCGCAGGGGTATGAATTCTGCACCGTCTCGCAGCTCGCGCAGCTGCGAGGCACGGCGCTGGCTCCCGGCGAGGTCTATACCGGCTTTCCGCCGAAGGACAGTTGACGCGGCACGCATTCCGGGGTAAAATAAGGGCAATATCCTATCAAAAGCCGCGTTCGCGGTGTTTGCCCCGGGAGGTATCCATATGGACAAGCAAGCCCTCCGCGCGGAGATCCGCGCAAAAAAGCGCGCCATGACCCCCGCCCAGATCGAAGCGGCCAGCGGCCGGCTGGCAGAGCTTCTGTTCGCGCACCCGGCCTACCAGGCCGCGAAGAGCCTGTACGGCTATCTTTCCTACAACCAGGAGGTCCGCACCGCGAAGATCCTGCAGCAGGCGCAGAAGGACGGCAAAGCGCGTGGCTGTGCCGAAGGTCTTCGGCGACGAGATGCGGTTTTTGTGGCTGGACGATCTGTCCGCCGTCGCCCCCGGCGCTTACAACATCCCGGAGCCCGTGGCCGACACGCCTGTGGCCGACGATGAGACCGCGCTCGTGCTCATGCCCGGCCTCGCCTTCGACCCGGACGGGCACCGCTGCGGCTACGGCGGCGGGTTTTACGACAAGTATCTCGCCGCGCACCGGCAGCATGTGACGCTGGCGCTGTGCTACGATTTCCAGATGTTCGCGCATCTGGACGTGGACGACTACGACATTCCGGTGCAGTATGTGCTGTCCGCACCGGCCGGGGAGGACGCGGGATGAACAAATACGTCTTTGTGCTGATCGTCTGCGCCGTCGTCTTTCTCGTCTGCTTTCTGATCGACTCACTGCTGAAGCTCCTGTTCCCAAAATCGCGGCTGGAAAAAAGCAAGCAGGTCGTCCGCCCGCCGCGCAGGAGCGCCGTGATCGGCGTGATTTTGACCTTCGCGGGCGCGGCGATGCTGGTGAAGCTCCTGCCGGAGAAGGGCGATCTGCTGTTCATCCTCGGGAGCATCGTGGCGGTGATCTTCGGCGTGATTTTGCTGTGTACATATTTCTCGTTCGTGATCTATTATGACGACGAGGGCTTCCTCTACAAGGCCTGGGGCCATGGCAAGCAGGAATTCCGCTACAGCCAGATCAGGGGGCAGCGGAGTCTTCTTACCCGCGGCGGCGTCAACACGATCCTGTTTGTGGGCAAGGAAGAGATCAACCTCTACAGCGCCATGCAGAACCTGAACGCGTTTTTGAGCAAGGCGTTTTTCAAATGGTGCGCCGCGAAGGGCATCGACCCCGATTCCGTGGAAAATAACCCCCGTATGGCGACCTACTTCCCAGACCCGGACCCCGCAAAGCCGCAGGACGGCGGACAATAAAAAACAAGGTGCAGCCCGTGCCCGGGCTGCACCGTTTTTGTTTTTCCGCGGGGCTTATTCCACCGTGACCAGGCCATCCGGCCCGATGGTGACGGACATGCCGTGCTTTGACAAAGGCCAGGAAGTCCTCGCCGAGGGAATCGACGACCGGCATCTTGCCGGGCTGGAGCCAGACATCGGCGAGGATGGCGCCCGCGGCCGCCAGAGAGTCGATGGGATTGGCGAACAGCATGCACGCCGGCTGCCGGTCCATCGCACACGCGCAGTAGAGGACGAGGCCGCCCGTGGTCGAGCCGATGGTCTGCGGCAGGCAGAGCGCCTTGCCGGCCATGGGCTTGCCGTAGAGGTCGGGGTTATTCTGGTCGCCGCATTTGGCCGTCTTGTCGCCGAACTGGAGCGATTTCTGGAACGAGGCCAGCGTATTGAGTCCGCCGTGCGACACGAGCGCTTCGGCCTGCGCGCAGCCGGGCGTGACGACACGGCCCTGGAAGGTCTTCATGCGTGTTTGCCCCCTTTCGTGATCCTGGCAAGGATCTCATCGTCGGTGTAATAGCGTGCGGTGGTGTAGGTGCGCAGCTTGTTGGACGAGGTGATGACCGGCATCTTGCCGCACAGCGGGTTGTTCATGTACATGAGCGGACAGATATAGGACGTGATGACGCCCGTCTTTTTGAGCCGTGCGGCGTAGGGCGTCTTCTCAAATTCCTTCAGGACGGCGGGGGCGGCGGTAAAGACCGTGGGGATGCAGACCTTGCTGCGTCCGGCCTCGGCGAGGGAGGCCTCCACACGGTCAGTCCAGGTCTTCAGCTGCTCGAGCGACATATGCGGGCAGCCCATGAAGCAGAGCTTCGGCTGCGCGTCCCGGTTTTTCCAGACGACGGGGTAGCCGTCCTGGATGCGCTGCAGCTCCTGATCGTCGATGACATACAGGCGCGCGCCCGGCACGATCAGCGCCTCGCCCAGCTCCTTGGCCTCCGGCGTGAGGTTTGCGATGTGGTACAGGCCGACCGCGCCGTTGGAGGCGGTGGCCGCGCCGAAGTCCTTGAGGTAGGTGCAGGCCGCATCGTCAAGCTCTGTGCCGAGCCACTTGTCGAGGACCCACAACGTAGGGCACGTCCTCCATGACCTTCATGCCGATGGCGGAGCCGAGCAGCTGCGCCTCAGGCTTTTTGCTCGTCTCGATCTTGACGATCCAGGTGGCCTTCCGCCCCTCGTCGGTCAGAAGACCGAAATAGGGAACATAGCCCACGATCGAGCCCATGATGTCCAGAATGCCGGAATTTCGGTTGCAGCGCGCGCCGAGCACCGAGTTGGCGTAGACGACGGCGGACGATTCCGACCAGGAGAGGATCTCGCCCTTCTCCGGCTTGTTGCCGACCTCAGGCATATAGCAGGTGCAGGTGAACGCGTCCTTGTCCATGAGGCCGAGCTTCTGCAGCTGGCCCTCATAGAAGTCCTGCTTGTTGTACATGAACTTCTTGAACACGAGCTGCTGCAGGAGATTTGCCGGGACGTTGGGGTCGAGCGGACGGGGTCGGCCGAGAATTTCTGGCCGGAGACGGCGCTGGCGTCGATCAGCTGCTGCATGAGATCATACACCGGCTGCAGAACGCCGAGGCCGAAGGATGTGACAAGATGATTGTACCGGCTCGTGACCGGGACCATCTTCTCCGCGTGGAATGCTTCGCCGAACATGACAAGCGTCTTCATGACCTTGGCCATGGTCTCGCCCCGGCTGCCGTCGAGGATCGCCTGCTGTTCGTCTGTCAGGATCATGCCCATGATGGATCTGCCTCCTTTTTTTTTCTTTTCTCTATTTTTACAGGCCCGCGGGCCTTCGGGATTTTTCGTCAAGCCAAGATTTGAAAAGCGCAGGAAACGTGTATTTGAGCTTTTTGTCTCGCCCGCCCGGCGCAGGGTCTTGCCGTAGGGTCTTGCCGTAATAGACCGTCATGGCCCGGACCAGCGCGCCCAGGTCCTCCGCGCCCGCGGTCTCGACGCACGAATGCATGGCCAGCTGCGCAAGGCCGATGTCCACGCTCGGGACGGAGACCTTCGTCGTGGCGATGGAGCCGAGCGTTGAGCCGCCGGGAAGGTCCGAGCGGTTCGCGTAGACCTGCACGGGGGCCTTCGCCTCGCGGCAGACGGCCGTAAACAGGGCGCAGGACACGCCGTCGGTCGTATAGCGCTGGTTGGCGTTGAACTTGATGACCACGCCGCCGTTCATCCGCGGCGTGTTGGTCATGTCGGCGTATTCCGGGTGGTTCGGGTGGACGGCGTGGGCGTTGTCCGCCGAGACGAGGAAGCTCTGCGCGAGCAGGCGCAGATACCCTTCCTCCCCGAGCCCCAGCGCGAGCGCGATGCGCCGCAGCGTGTCGCTCAGCAGGCTCGAGGCCGCGCCCTGCTTCGTCTCGCTGCCGACCTCCTCGTTGTCAAACGCGCAGAAGACCGGCACGCTGCCGGACGGCGCTGCCGCAAGGAAGCCCTCCAGCAGCCCGAACACGCAGCCAAGGTCGTCCAGCCGCGGCGCGAGCACAAATTCGTCCTTCGCACCAAAGACCGTCCCGCGCGTGCGGACATACAGGCTCAGGTCCTCGCCGAGGATCTCGTCCTCCTGCACGCCCGCAGCCGCAGCCACGACGCTGCGGAAGCTGCCGGCAGCTTCCTGCATGCCGTAGAGCGGAAGCGTATCGACGTTCGCCATGAGCTTGAAGCCGTCGTTCGCGGCGCGGTTCATGTGGATGGCGACGGAGGGGATGACGAGCAGATCACGGTTGACGTCGACCAGCTTCGTCTCCAGCTTCCCGTCCTTCGCCGTGACCACGCGGCCGGCGACGGACAGCGGCCGGTCGAACCAGGTGCCCATGAGCATGCCGCCGTATTTTTCCGTCGACAGCTGGACATAGGGCCCGGCCTTCTTTTCCGGGTTGTGCTTGATCTTGAAGGTGGGCGAGTCAGTATGCGCCGCGGCCATCAAAAAGCCCGCGGGCGCGCCCGCCGGCACGCGGAAGGCAAGCAGGGACGAGCCGTTGCGCGTGACAAAATACTTTCCGCCCGCCGTGAGCGTCCACGCGTCCGCCTCGTGCAGCTGCGTATAGCCCTCCTGCGTCAGCCGGTCGGACAACGCCTGCACGGCGTGATAGCAGCTGGGGCTGGCGGCCAGAAAATCAAAAAGCCGTTTGGGATCCATGAAAAAACCTCCATGCGTCGTTTTCTTGGTTTCTTTCAGTATAGCGCACCGGCCGGACGCCCGCAAGGGCGAAAATTTGCCGGATGTCTTTTTCAACGCGGACAATTTGTGGTAGACTATAGCAAAAAAAGACAAAGCATTGGAGGCTTTTTTATGAAAAAAACAGTCCTGCGCGAATATGCGAAGCTCATCGCCAAGACCGGCGTGAACGTCCAGAAGGGACAGGAGGTCTTTATCCAGGCGGAGCTCGACCAGCCGGAGTTCGTTGCGATGGTGGTCGACGAGTGCTATAAGCTGAAGGCGAAGAAGGTCGTCGTCGACTGGAGCTATCAGCCGCTCACGAAGCTGCACGTGCGCTACCGCAGTCTGAAGACGCTGTCCACCCTCGATAACTACGAGGAAGCCCGCTGGCAGCACTATGTCGACACCATCCCCTGCCGCATCTACCTCATCAGTGAGGATCCCGACGGCCTGCGCGGCGTCAATCAGGAGAAGATGGCCAAATCCCAGCAGGCCAAGTACCCCATCATCAAGGGCTACCGCGACCAGATCGAGAACAAATACCAGTGGTGCATCGCCGCCGTGCCGGGCGAAAAGTGGGCCAAGAAGCTCTTCCCGGAGCTGCGCGCGTCGCAGGCCGTGGAAAAGCTGTGGGAAGCCATCCTCAAGACCTCCCGCGTGACCGACGACCCCATCCAGGCGTGGGAAGACCACAACAAGGACCTGCATGACCGCTGCGAATATCTCAACAGCCTGCACATCCGCGAGCTGCGCTACAAATCGTCCAACGGCACTGACTTTACCGTCGGCATGATTCCCGAGGCGCAGTTCTGCGGCGGCGGGGAAAAGAGCCTGCAGGGCATCTTCTTCAACCCCAACATCCCGACCGAGGAGTGCTTCATCTCCCCGATGCGCGGAAAAGCCGAGGGCATCGTCTATGCCTCGAAGCCCCTTTCCTACCAGGGGCAGCTCATTAACCGCTTCTGGATTCGCTTCCACGAGGGCAAGGCCGTCGAATGGCACGCGGAGCAGAACAACGAGCTGCTCACCAAGCTCATCGAGATGGACGAGGGCAGCCGGTATCTTGGCGAATGCGCGCTGGTGCCGTTTGACTCGCCCATCAACCAGACGGGCTTCCTGTTCTACAACACCCTCTTTGACGAGAACGCCTGCTGCCATCTCGCGCTCGGCATGGGCTTTGCCGACACGATCCGCGACTTCCAGAACAAGTCGCTGGAGGACTGCCGCAAGCTCGGCGTCAACGACTCCATGATCCACGAGGACTTCATGATCGGCTCGGCCGACCTTGCGATCGACGCCGTCTGCGAGGACGGCAAGACCGTCGCCATTTTCCGCGAGGGCACCTGGGCCTTCTGATCTTCCCACGCACAGCACACGGCGGGCAGGAAGCGCTGCTTCCTGCCCGCCGATCCTTTATTCCCGCTCCAGCTTCACGCGCAGCGAGATCGCGCGCGGCGTCGGCATGGCATCGAACTGGACGAGCTGCGATCTCTGCACCGGGTCGATGTCCAGCACGGTGCCGGCACCGAAGACGGCGTGGCGGACGCGGGTACCGGGCGCGAAGCCCTGCGCCGCGGCCGCATCGTCCAGAAAACGGCTGGAAAAGCCGATGTATTCCCGTGCCTGGCGGATGAGGTCCTCCCGCGGGGTCTTCGTAAATGTGAGAAGATCGTCGCGGATATCCAGCAGGAACCGCGAGGGATACCGGGGGCTCCCGTCCAGATTCCGCCCCTCGGCCTCGGACAGGTACAGCCCCTTCTGCGCGCGCGTCATGGCGACGAAGCACAGCCGCCGCTCCTCCTCCATGCCCGGCATGGTCCGGGTCTTTTTCGAGGGGAAGATGCCCTCGTTCATCGCGCACAGGAACACGTGCGGAAATTCCAGGCCCTTCGCGCTGTGGACGGTCATGAGCCGGACCTGGTCGCGCGGGTCGTCGAGATCCGCGCTCGTGAACATCGCCACGTGCGCCAGATAGTGCTCGAGCGTGCATTCCTCGCCGCAGGTCGTTTCATACGCGTAGATCGACTGCTTGAGCTCCGCCAGATTGTCGAGCCGCATCTGGCTGCCCTCCGTGCGGAGCATGGCCTCATACCCGCTCTCGTTGAGCACGGCCGCCAGCAGCTCCGAGACCGGCATCTGGTCATAGACGCCGGTAAAGCGCTCGATCAGCGAGACGAACTTCCCCGCCTTCGTCCCCGCAGCAGCTCCCCGTCGAGATTTTTCCGCAGCGCGTCATAGAGCGAGCATCCGTTCTGCGCGGCATAGTCCTTCAAAAACGTCATGCGGCGCTCGCCGAGATTGCGCTTGGGCACGTTGGCGATGCGCAAAAACGACAGATCGTCGCGGCAGGCGATCATGCGCAGGTAGCTCAGCGCGTCCTTGATCTCCGCGCGGGCAAAAAACTGCACGCCGCTGTAGATCGTGTAGGGGATCTTCTCTTTGAGCAGGACCTCCTCGACGCCGCGCGTGATATAGTGCGCGCGGTACAAAACGGCCATATCGCGGTAGCGGACGCCCGCGGCGTGCAGCTCCTGCATTTTTCCTGCGAGCCAGCGGGCCTCCTGCTCGCTGTTCGCCGCGTGGTGGCACAGAACGCCCTCGCCGGCCGGCAGCATGGGCAGCAGCTCTTTTTTGATCCGGTCCTGATTCTTTTCGATCAGGCTGTTGCAGACCGCGAGGATCTGCGGGGTCGAGCGGTAGTTCTCCATCATCAGGATGGTCTTCGTCGTGGGGTAGACCTTGTCGAAGTCCAGCAGAAACCGCACATCCGCCCCACGCCAGGTATAGATCGTCTGGTCCGGGTCGCCGACGATGAAGAGGTTTTTGTGGTGATCGCAGAGGACCTGCATGAGCTCATACTGCGGCGGGTCGATGTCCTGGAATTCGTCGATCATGATGTATTCCAGACGCTTCTGCCATTTGAGGCGGATATCCTCATGCGTGCGGAAAATGTGCAGAGAGAATTCGATCAGGTCGTTGTAGTCGAGCGCGAAGCATTTCTTTTCCTGATACAGATAGCCGTAGAAGATGATATCCTTCGCGCTTTCGGCTTTGTCGTATTTCTCCTTGAGGGTATCGAGCGGCAGGGTGATCATGTCCTCGTAATAGTCCGGCCGCTCCTTGAGCTTCAGGATCTCGATCATGTCGCGCGCATGGGAGAAGGTCATGTCGCGCAGCGTCAGCCCACGCTCGTCGTAGATGATCTGGAGCATGGCGTCGATGTCGCTGTTGTCGAGCACCAGAAAGCTCTTGGGATAGCCCACAGCGTGGCTGTCCTCCTGCAGGATGGAGACACAGAAGCCGTGGAAGGTGTTGATATAGCCGGTGTCGTTGTCGCCGGTCAGGTTGTGGATGCGCTGGCGCATCTCGTTCGCGGCCTTGTTGGTAAAGGTCACGCACAGCAGATTTCCCGGCAGAATGCCGAGCTCCGTCACCAGATACGCGAACCTGCGCGTCAGCGCCCGCGTCTTGCCGGAGCCCGCGCCCGCGATCACGCGCACGAAGCCCTCGGTCGTCGTGACCGCCTCCCGCTGCGCCGCGTTCAGCCCTTCGAGCAGATCCATATCCGCACCTCCTGTCCGTCCGCCCTTGGAATGCGAACAAAATTTATGTCAGCCGGAAGAACCCGCTTATCTGGCTGGCTGCACTGGTCATGCTGGCCTCGGCAGCGCTTCGCATCGCAAATGTCTGCGGGAAAGGCGCAGACGCAAGACGGTGTGGCTTCTAGTCGTGCTGCCGGTCGTGGGCTGTGTGTTCTATGTGCTGAATATTCTTTGTAACGGAAAGGACCGGTTCTACCGTTCATCCGTGCCCGTCTTCTGCTTGCGATCTATTACGGCATCAAGATCACGCTCGTCTCACCGTATCTGTGGCTGACGTTCATGTTCTGGATCGCCTATCTTGCTATCGCCGCGTTTTACGCCGTGACCGTCTCCGGCCACATCAAGAGCACGATCCCGCTGCTTCTGCTGCTGCTGGCGGCCTTCGCCGTGCTGGCCGCGATGCACGAGAAGGAATTTTCCCGCGGAAACTGGGACCAGCTGCGGCAGATCCTGCCGGACCTTCTGTTCCTGCTCGGCGGCATTCTGACGCTGCTCGGCACGAAGATGTATCTTGACAGCGCCTACCACCCCACCTGGGGCGACCGGCCCGACGGCCGCAAGCTCCGCACGCTCGACCCGATGGCGGTCGTCGCCAATTATATCATGCCGACGCGGGCGGCTCGTCCAACTTCATCCGCGAGTCCGTGGAGATCTCCGCCATGGAGCGCTACATCCGCGAAAAGCGCAAGCAAGGCTATACGAATCTCGGCGTGACGCATGTATTTCTCGCCGCCTACGTCCAGTGCGTGGCGAAATACCCGGCGCTCAACCGCTTCCTGTCCGGGCAGCAGGTCTATTCGCGCGACGACGACATTCAGTTCTGCATGGTCGTCAAGACCTCGATGGACACCTCCGCGCCGGAGTCGATCACAAAGCTTCATCTGAAGCCGACTGACACCATCGATGATATTTACGAAAAACTCAACAAGGGCATCGCTTCCATTCAGGGGCAGGCCATCGGCGGCAGTGACTTTGACAAGACTGCAAAATTCCTGTCCTTTATCCCGGGCGTGCTGTTCAAGTTCGTAGTCTGGCTGCTCAAAACCATCGATTACTTCGGCTTCCTGCCAAAGTTCCTGCTGGAGGTCAGTCCGTTCCACGCCTCGATCTTCTTTACCTCCATGGGTTCGCTTGGCATTCCGCCGATTGTGCACCATCTGTACGACTTCGGCAACCTGCCCGTCTTCGTGGCCTTCGGCTGCAAGTATCACAAGAACGAAGTGCTCGACGACGGCACCGTCGTGCGCCGCAAGTACATCGACTATACTGTCAACACCGACGAGCGCATCTGCGACGGCTTCTACTACGCCACCACGCTCAAGCACCTCAAGCGTCTGCTGTCCCATCCCGAACAGCTTGACAAGCCCGCCCCCGTTGTCAACCACGACGTGGACTGAGCTTCCGGAATACCGAAAATTCAGCCGCCCGTCAGAGCCTCTCTGGCGGGCGGCGTTTTCCGCGGTCCCCAGCTTTAGCCGGGGTGATTTTCTATTCTTTACAAATTGTTTCCGCAAGTTCACATAATCACCAGAAAGTCTGCACTTTGCCGGACGAAACGGACAAAATAAGTTCAAAATAAGCGAAAGTGTCCATTGACGAACGGAAGCAAATCCGCTATGATGGTGACGCTGGGATAGCGATACGCGTTTTCCCAGGGTGGATATAAAAACTGGAAATGTGCCCGGCAGCGAGGGATTTTCGTGCTGGGCAAGACATTTTCCCGCAGGAATACTTTTCGTATTGCAAGGGAAAATGGTGTAGCGCAGCGCGAAAAGACCCGCTGTCCGGGTGCATTGACGGGTTTCGGATTCACTCAAAAGGAGGAGTTATGAAAAAAGCTTTCTATCGTGCTGGCCGCGATGCTGGTGCTTGCGCTGCTGTGCAGCTGCGCAAAGCCCGCCCCGGAGGCGCCTGCGCAGGCAGACCCGGAACCGGAGGCGCCCGCCGCCGTGCACGTCACGACCTTTCCCGCAGAGATCCTTTCCGCTGCCGATGATATGCTGATGGTCGACCCCACGGACGCGGACTCCACGTTCGGCGCGGCTTCGTCCGTAGCTGTCCGGCTGGCGGACGGTCTCGTCCCCGTGGGCGCTGACGGCTGGCCCATCGCCGTGTCAGAGCTGACGCCGGAGCTGCAGGTGGACATCACCTATCTCGGCGACATCGCCGCGAGCGACCCGCCCGAGGTCCTGGCCGTCGCGATCCGCGTCATCTCCACCGAGCAGACCACAACCGAACCCGACACGACCACGCCCGTGCAGCCCGCCGAGCCGGAGCCGGTGGAACCTGTCTATGAGCCGTTCGCCACCGTCGAGCTGCCCGCGCAGGATCCCGTCCCGGCGGAGATTCCCTATGACGGCGTGACGCTCTACGGCTTCCCGGCCGTGCGGACCGAGATCGTCCGCAGCGGCGAGGCCGATCTGGACACCGACGGCGCTATGGAGACCGTCCAGCTGCTGCGCATCTGGGATCAGTATGACCAGCAGTCGTTCATCCTGCGCATCCAGAAGGGCGCCGAGGTCTTCGACACCGGCATGGACGAAGGCGAGCTCTCCTACCCGCCCAGCTTCAACGCGCGCATCTGGCTGGCCGATCTGGACGCGGATGCCTGCCCGGAGATCTACTTCTGCGGCGATATGTCCAGCGACGATTATGTGCTCAACGCCTGGTCGTGCAAGTCCGGCACGCCGGAGCTGATCCCGTTTGAAGACCAGCTGTTCCTCGAGGCCTCGATCCTGAGCATTTCCGAGGGCAGTCTGCAGCTCGAGAGCACGCAGGACGTGCTCGGCTCGTATGAGGCGGTCCGCGCCTATGTGCTGCATGACGGCGTTCTGGTCCCGCTGGGCGACGCATGGCAGATCGTCCCGGCCAATACGAGCTATTCCCGCCTGTCTCTGGTCCGGGATCTGCCGGTCACGCTGGACGACGGCACCGAGTCCACCTTCGGCCCCGGCACGATCCTGCAGGTCACGGGCGCCGACGGCAAGAGCTTCGTGTACGTCATCACCGAGGACGGCGACACCGGCCGCATCGCCATCACGCAGCCCGCGGGCGATTGGCAGTGGTATATCAACGGCGAACCGGAGCTGGAATATTTTGAGCTCGTCCCCTACGCCGGATAAGCCTCTTGCAGGTTTCCGGATTATCCGGTATAATGAAAAAGGGGCGCTGCAGCTTCCCGCAGCGCCCTTTTGATATCACTGGTATCAGTCAGTGGTTTGTGTTGGTTGATCGGTTGGTTGTGTAAAAAGGCTGATCGTCTGCCATCGCATCCGCCCTTCCGGTTTGAATTTGATACTTTAATATCATTTTGTATCTATTATACACTATTTTGTAACCATTTCAAGGCGTCAGATCTGAAGAATTTATAAACTTTCTGTGAGGGACCATGATGGGAGAACATAAAAACTGGTTTGCCCGCAACAAGGGCTTTGTTTTCGGCTTCGCAGTGGCGGTGGCCATTCTGAATATCGTGATCTTCGTGCTCATGCCGCAGCAGACACCCATCCGCATCGACGAGACCGTAACGGAATACGTCTGCGGGGATGAGAGCTTTGCGGCCGAGCACACGATCCAGCTGACCGGGACGCTGACCAGGAGCATGCTCGCCAAGCCGCTCTTCCTCGGCACGCTCCGCATCTCCGGCGTAGACGCGCTGGCCGAGCCCGTCACGCTCCGTCTGGAGCGGCAGGACGGACGCTGGACGGGGAACTTCAACGACGCCTACGGCCAGCCGCTCGTCTGGCAGCAGTACGGCGTATTGTCCATCGACGCGGACAAGGACCTCGGCGAGCTTCTCATCCGGCTCACGCCGGACGAGGCGCAGCAGCACTTCCTCGCGCCCGGCGCGGCATCCCGCCCGGCGGCGATGACGCGGCTGTACACATATTATCCGTCATATCGCACAAAATAAGCGATATAAATTTGTGCGTTTCGTTCATTACCGCCCTTGATTTTTCCGCGTCCAACGCTTATACTGCAGCTGTAATCGAAAGTCAAAGAAAAAATTGCATGGGAGGCAATCAACATGAAGCTCAGAAACATCAAAGAAGTCGAAGAATTCCGCAAGGTCATCCACAACTGCACCGGTGATGTGTATCTCAAGAGCCAGGACGGCGACGTTTTCAACCTCAAGAGCGCGTTGAGCGAGTATATCGCCCTCGGTCAGCTTCTGAGTGAGCAGGGCGACAACCTCGAGCTCTTTGCCGACAAGCGCGAAGACGAGGCGAAGCTCATCTCCTTCCTCGCCGAGCTCGACAAGGAAAACGGCGAAGCGTAATTCCCCTTTCCTCCATAGAAAAGCCCCTGTTCCTTCCGGAACGGGGGCGATTTTTTTGCGCTTACAGCGCGCCGGGATGGCGCGGGATGTACGTGCCGATGGGGCCGGCCTTCATCTCGCCGTGGTCGACGGCGAGCGTGCCGCGCAGATAGACCTGCGCGATGGAGCCCTTCGTCCGCCAGCCCTCGTAGGGGGTGTAGCCGGCGGCGGAAAGCTGCGTTCCGGCCGTGATGGTCTTGTCGGCTTCGGGGTCGTAGACGACCAGATCCGCGTCGCTGCCGGGGGCGATCACGCCCTTGCGCGGGTACGCGCCGTAGAGGCGGGCGGGATTTTCCGACAGCAGGGCGCACATCTGCTCCTTCGTGATCCGGCCCGCGGCCACGCCCGCGGTATAGAGCAGCTCGCCGCGCGTCTCCACGCCGGGCAGGCCGCCGGGGATCTTCGTGAAGTCGCCCCTTTCCGGCGTCCTTCTGCGTCAGGGTGAAGCTGCAATGGTCGGTGGAGACGGTCTGGATGGTGCCGTTGGCCAGCGCCTTCCAGAGGACCTCCTGGTCCTCCTTTTTCCGCATGGGCGGCGCGCAGATGTAGCGCGCGGCGGCGGAATAGTCCTCCTGATAATACACGCTGTCGTCGAGCAGCAGGTAGTGCGGGCAGGTCTCGACGTAGACCTGCTGACCGCGGGCGCGGGCGCGCATGACCTCGAGCCAGGCCTCCTTCGTGCTCAGGTGGACGATCACGATGGGCACGCCTGCGACCTCGGTGATGCGCAGCAGGTGCGCGACGGCCTCGGCCTCCAGCGGGTTCGGGCGGCAGGCGGGGTGGGACGACGGGGCGGTCTGCCCCGCGGCCTTGTGCTGGGCGATGAGCGCGTCGATGACGCCCGCGTTCTCGCAGTGGACGCCGGCGATGCCGCCGTATTTTTTCAGCTCCTGCAGCGCGCAGAACATGTCCTGATCGCCGATCATCATGGCCGGATAGGTCATATACATCTTGAACGAGGGGATGCCGGCGGCGAACATGGCGGGGATCTCGGCGCGGATGGCCTCGTTCCAGTCGTCGATGGTCATGTGGAAGCCATAATCGCAGCTCGAGCGGCCGTCGGCCTTTTTGTGCCAGAGATCGAGTCCGTATTGCAGCGTCTCGCCCTTGTTCGGGCAGGCGAAGTCGACGACCAGGGTCGTGCCGCCGCGCAGGGCGCTGCGCGTGCCGGTGTCGAAGTTGTCGGCGGTGGTGGTGCTGCAGACGTCGAGGTCGAAGTGCGTGTGGGCGTCGATGAAACCCGGGAAGAGCAGCTTGCCGGTCACGTCGACGACGGCTGCGCCGTCCGCGGGCAGGTTTTCGCCGACGGCGAGGATCTTTTCGCCCTCGATCAGCACGTCGGCCGCGCGGGAAGCGGCGGCGGAGACGACGGTGCCGCCTTTGAGTAAGGTTTTCATGAAAACAGGACTTCCTTTCGTTTTATTTCACGCCGGTGGAGCCGAAGCCGCCGCGGTCAGTGGCGGAGAGGGTGTCGCATTCCTCGAACGTGACGGGGGCTGGACGGCAAAGATGCGGAACTGGCAGATGCGGTCGCCCTTCTCAATGACGGTGTCGCGCGTGGCGTAGACGGGGAGCTTCCACTCGTCGTTCGTGCCGCAGTAGCTGTTGTCGATGACGCCGACGGAGTTGGCCTGCAGGATGCCCCAGCGCCTGAACGTCGACGAGCGCGGGGCGGTGCGGGCCTCGTAGCCCTCCGGCAGCTGCATCGATACGCCCAGCGGGATCAGCGCGAAATCGCCCGCGCGCAGCTGCATGGTCTGCGCGGCGTACAGATCGATCCAGTCGCCCTTGCCGGTCTTCTGCAGGCGGGGCAGATCGTCGGAAAAATAGTGAATTTTGATCGTTGGCATGGTTCCTCCTACTGCCGTTCGTCCCAGAGGACGACGGCGCCGGTCTTCAGACTCGCGGGCACGTCGATCAGCCGCTGGTTGGACGAGCCGCGGAACCGGAGATTGAGATTTTTGAGCGACGCGACGAACGGCCCGTCGACCAGCACGTCGAGATACGACAGCAGCTCGCGCGTCGTCTCCCACGGGCCGAGTTTTTTGGCCAGAATATCGCGGTCGAAGAGATAGCCGGAGAACGACCAGATGGATTTTTCGGGGTACGCCGCCCGGATCTTCCGCGACAGCGCGAGCAGCCCCGGCTGGTTTTCCGGCTCAAAGGGCTCGCCGCCCAGATATGTGATCCCGCGGATGTAATCCGGGGCCATGAGGGCCAGAATGTGCTCCATCACGGCCTCGTCAAACGGCTGGCCGTAGGCGAAGTCCCAGGTCTCGGGGTTGAAGCAGTCCTTGCAGTGGTGCCTGCACCCGGACACGAACAGACTCACCCGCACCCCCGGCCCATTGGCAATATCGCAGCTCTTGATCGCCGCATACTTCATCCGATCGCCCCCTTTGCTCCTATGGTATCACGCGAGAACGGGGGTGGTTTGCAAGAAGGTGAAAAAAGCCTCCCCTTGCAGGGGAGGTGGCACGCGGAGCGTGACGGAGAGGTTGTGACAAATTTGCGGCAGCCTCTCAGTCTGCTGCGCAGACAGCTCTCCCGGAGGGAGAGCCAAGGCCGCCGGCAGGTGTAGGGGCAGGGCAAGACAAGGGGGTTGACAAACGCGGGAGGATTGGTATAATGAAAAAACCGAAGGCCCTTTGACTGCGATCAGCGGTTGGCCTCGGTGTATGAAGGTAAAAAAGAGCATATAACTCAAGGGACCGTGCCTTGCCAGAGTGGCGGCGGAGAGGTTCTGCGGATCGTAACAGTGAGTCCAAAGATATGGAACGTCAGTTTGATCGGCATGAATATGGTCTTCGGAGGACCCCAAGGGTCAAACAAGCGATACGCGCGCTTTTCAGCGTCTCAGGGTCTTCGGGGTTCCTAAGAACCAGATTCAGTTTATCATAGTCTGCAAAATATGTCAATCATCGACGATTTGCAAAAAGAAACCGCCACTCTGCACAGTGACGGTTTCTTGATCTTAGGATCCTGATTCCCTAGCAACCAGAGTCAAACCGCTTGTCGCGGAGCTCTTGGTAGTTTTATTATAGCAGTCTATCTGGATTTGTCAAGCTCCCGGGGTGGGGGCTTTTTTTATTCGCTGCGGCGGGGTAACCTCTCAGGCGCTGCGCGCCAGCTCCCCTTGACAAGGGGGGAGCCTTGGGGGGCTTGGCGGAAAAGCCTCCCCTTGACAAGGGGAGCCTTGGGTGCGGGCGGAAAAGCCTCCCCTTGACAAGGGGAGCCTTGGGTACGGGCGGAAAAGCCTCCCTTGACCCCTTGTGAAAAGGGGGAGGTGCCGAGCGGAGCGAGGCGGAGAGGTTCCGCGGCGGGAGGGGCGGCGGGCGCTGCGGGCGGGGCGGGGCGGGGCGGGGACAAAAAGAGGCCCCCGGAGGGTCTCTTAGTGCTTGAGGAGTTTTTTCTGTTTATTGTGGAAGATCCTTATTCAGGATTAGCCAACGATGTAGATGGCAACGATGTTGTCAGTTGCATGATCAGCGTAGACAACAACCTGATCACCAACCTTAATCTCACTAGCCTCGACAGCCGTGACCTTGTCACCAGAGACGAGGTAGATCTTAACGTTGGTCAGGCCAATAGCCGGAGTCTTGCCAGTGCCGTCCTTCTTCTCAACAACGATTGCGGAAGCATCGCCGCCTTCAGCAACAACACCTTCATACATCTCAACAGTGTTGATAGCTGCACGATAGGTGACATAGGTCACGCCGTCAGCGTCAACAGCAGTCGTGAACTCGTAGATGCCAGCCTTCAGACCTTCGTCGAGGTTCTGATACTTGTGCGGCAGATTCAGCTGCATAGCTTCGCCATCAACCCAAACGGTGATGATGTCGTAGCCCTGAGACCAGTTGAATGCGGACCACTTGGTGACATAGCCAGTGACCTTGTCGCCAGCATAAGCAACATTGCCAAGGTAAACGATGGAAGCAAAGGTGCTGTCAGCGGATTCCTTGATGTAGTCAACGTACTGAGCAGTCAGTGCAGGCAGAGCAGTGTAGCCGGTGAAGGTCTTCCAAGTGCCATCAACGCCCTTGCAGACGAACTTGGTGGACTCAGTCAGGTTCACGAGGACATTGCTGTCTGTATTAGTCCAGTCAGCAGTGCCGTCGATGCTTGCACGGTTAGCTCTGTGCTGGAAGTACTTGGTGTTCTGAGTCGTGTAAGAAGTCTCATTCTCGCCAGCATCGAAGCGGCTATAGCCCTCGCAGCCAGTGAAGACTTCTGCGCCAACCCAAGTCAGCGTGTAAACGCCCTTGTCGTCGACAGTGTAGTTGTACAGAGCGTTGGTCAGGTTCGGGTCGTTCTTGTCAGCAGTTTCGTTGATGAACTTGTAGCCATAGAACCACTTCAGTGCATCGCCTTCGGTTGCACCCTTGAAGGAGCCAGCCTTAGCAGAAACAGTAACCTTCTCAATGGGGTTGCCGCTCAGATCGTACAGGTTCGCCTTGATGACGAAGTCGCCGTCTTCCTTGACGCCCCAGATCTTGTCCATAACAACGTACTCAGTGGAAGCAGCCTTGTCGGTGCAGCCAATGACATTGCCATAGGTATCGAAGTAGAAGGTGTAACCGGTCTTCCAGTTCACAATATTCATAGCAGCTTTTCTGCCAAGAACGAAGCGGCAGTTGCCCGGGTACTTGGTGCCGTCGATGGAGACAGACAGGCCATACTTAATGTCGGAAGCGCCAGTCAGCGCACCAGTCTTGGAGTCAGCGACGCCAACGATAGAAGCCTTGGCATCATTGCCATAAGTAGCATAGTTGGTCAGCTCGTCCTTCTTGAGGGAGAGGTTGACAAGAACCATGCTGCCAGCATCGTACTTGGTAGTAGAGACAGTCTTGGTGAGGTATTCACGCCAGCCAACATAGCTGTAGTCCGGAGTTTCCTCAGCCAGCTCCATCCAAACATTCAGCGTGGAGTATTCGCCATCAGTGTGGTCGGTTCTTCTGTTGGTCTTGGTGACAGAGTCAACCTTGGCCAGGAAGGTGTGGATAACGGTGATGACATAGCCATCTTCCGTCTCGAAGACCTGCGTCAGATCGCCCTGACCGCCAAAGTGGTTGCGATCCCACTTGCCGCTAGTCTTCTGGCAGTTCTTGTCATCATCATGGGACAGCGTGATAGCATTGAAGTCAGCAAGGCCATTGCCATCAAACTTGCGGCCATCAACTGCGAAGTAGTTCAGGATGGAGAAGTTGTCGTCGGTAGCGATCTTGCCGTTCTTGATGTAGCTGATAGTCTTGTCCCAAATGACTTTGCCCTTGGCATCCTTCGTATAGAGAGCAACGCTCTTGCCGGAGGACTCAGAGATGCCCATGTCGTTCTTCAGGATGGTGCAAGCGGAAACAGCTTCCTTGTACTCAGCGATAGGAGCATCCATGTAGAATGCGGACCAAGCGCCGTAGCTCCAAGTGTAGCCCGGACGGCGGAACTTATCGGTAGCACGCTTGATGGTGATGCCCATCTTGCCGCCGAGCGTGTAGCCGGACTGGGCAACCTGCTCGTTGGAGATGAAAGCGGTCTTGTAGTACTTGCCAGTGGTGTCGTAGTTGTTCTTGACCAGCTGGCCGTACTCAACCAGATACTTGGTCAGTGCGTTGTAGAGGACCTGCGCAGCTTCGCCACGCTTGATGGGGGCGATGGCCCTCCAGTCCTTCGCCAGACCGGCGGTCAGGCCGATCTCGTTGGCGCGGTTCAGGACGTTGACGTCCCAGCCGGTGCCGGTGTAGCCTTCCTTGGCGGTGTCGAAGTTCAGGGTGGTGAGCATCAGCTTCAGCCACTGCACGCCGGTCAGTCTGCGCTCGGGAGCGTAGGTGGTCTTGGTCATGCCGTCAGCCAGACCAGTGATGCGGCAGTAGTTGATGAAGGGCAGCGCCCAGGAGTTGTTGCAGTCAACGAACGGGTTCTGTGCATTGCTGTACAGAGCGGAGATCGCGTCCTGGCCTTTGATTGCGCCGTTGGTAGCAGCGTTGTGGACGATCGCCACGATCTTGGCTGCCTGGGCACGGGTGAACGTTCCGTCAGCCTTAAAGGAATAGTTGTCGCCATCCTTAAAGCCGTCGAGAATGTTCAGGCTGGACAGAGCGTCGATGGCATCGGCATAGTTGTCGGTAGCCTTGACGTCTGTGTAGGTCTTTGCACTAGCGGTGGCGACGACGCCCATGATCATGACAACGGCCAGGACCAGCGCAAGAACCTTTTTCAGATTCTTCATTTGGATTTCCTCCTGTTTAAATTTTACACATCGGAGCAAAGCCCCCTGTGTAATTTGTATCTGCATTTTACAGCGCGCGAGCCCGGGAGTCAAGAGGGTGGCGGGGTTTGTAATTTGATTGTAACATTGGGGTAACCTCTCCGCCCCAGTGTGCGCACTGGGGCACCTCCCCTTGACAAGGGGAGGCTTTTTACTGGGGCCCCCTTGTTAAGGGGAGGCTTTTTACTGGGGCTCCCTTGACAAGGGGAGGCTTTTTTACTGGGGCTCCCCTTGTTAGGGGAGCTGGCGCGAAAGCGCCTGAGAGGTTAAACCCGCCGGGGCCCTCTCCGTCACGCTTCGCGTGACACCTCCCCTTGACAAGGGGAGGCTTTTACTTTTTGCTTTAATCTTTTTCTTTATCACCGCGTCGATATAGTCGCAGGTGGCGGGGAAGTTTTGGGAGAGGGCGTTATTGGGGATGCGGAGGACGTGGAGGCCGAGGGAGGCGAGGTAGGCGGTGCGGGCAGCGTCGTAGGACTGGGCGGCGGGCTCGCAATGCTGAGAGCCGTCGAGCTCGATGACGAGGGAGGCCGCGGGACAATAAAAATCGGCGATATATTTTCCGATCGTCCGCTGTCTGTAGATATGCAGCGGGTAAGCGCGCAAAAAATCATACCATAGTTTGCGTTCTTCCTTCGTCATGGTCTTGCGGAGCTGCCGGGCGCGGGGCGTCAGGGTGGGGTTGTTTTTATGCTCCATGCGGGGGTCTCCTTTCTGTATAACCTCTCCGTCACGGCTTCGCCGTGCCACCTCCCCCTTGACAAGGGGAGGCTCTTTACTGGGCCTTGTTAAGGGGAGCTGGCGCGAAGAGCCTGAGAGGTTAAACCCGCCGGGGCGTAACCTCTCCGTCACGCTTCGCGTGACACCTCCCCTTGACAAGGGAGGCTTTTACTGGCTCCCCCTTGGGGGAGCTGGCGCGAAGCGCCTGAGAGGTTAAACCCGCCGGGGCGTAACCTCTCCGTCACGGCGTGACACCTCCCCTTGACAAGGGAGGCTTGGCGCTGCGGCGGGATCCTATAAATATATTGTATCGTTTTCCTTTCCATGCGGCAAGTGGAATTGCGGATTTTATAGAAGTATGATAGAATGGAGAAAAACGGGTAAAGGAGCACGGGGATGGACGAGAAGCGGGATCGGGTTTATTGAAGTGGGGGCTGACGGCGCTGGCGGTGATCTGCATCAGCGTGGTGCTGGGCGTGATCTTTACGGACCTGCCGGGGTTCTTTGGCGTGCTGCGGGGGTTGGAGGCGATTTTGGAGCCGCTGATCCTCGGGGCGGTATTCGCGTTTCTACTGAACCCGATCGTGCGGTTCGTCGACACGCGGCTCGGGCCGCTGCTGGGGGCGAAGACGAAGTGGAAGGCGCAGGCCGTGCGGAATGTGAGCCGGGGGGCGGGCGTGGTCACGGCGGTGATCGTGGCGGCGCTGATCTTATACGCGTTTTTCTCGATGCTGCTGCCGCAGCTGTATGAGAGCGTGGTCGGGATCGTGGACAACGCGGAGAACTATTACACGAGCATCGACCGCTGGGTCACGAACGTGCTGGAGGACAACCCGGAAATTCAGGGCTACGTGGACTCGGCGCTGGGCAAGATCTATGAATTCATCAACAACTGGATCACGACGACCTTTCTGCAGGACGTGCAGAAGCTGCTGGCGACGGTGACGACGTCGGTGGTGGCGGTGGTGAAAAGTCTGATGAACGTGCTCATCGGGCTGGTCGCGTCGGTGTACATCCTGTGGTCGAAGGAGACGTTTCAGGCGCAGGGGAAGAAGATCATCGTGGCCGCCTTCTCCCGCAAGGGCGCGGACCACATTTTCTACCTCGGGCGGAATATTTACCGGGTGTTCAACGGGTTCGTAATCGGCAAGATCGTCGATTCGGCGATCATCGGCGTGCTGTGCTACATCGGGATCCTGATCCTGAAGATGCCGTATCCGGCGCTGATCGCGACGGTCATCGGCGTGACGAACGTGATCCCGTTCTTCGGGCCGATCATCGGGCTGGTGCCGTGCGCGTTCCTCATTCTGCTGGTGAACCCGCTGCAGGCGTTTTATTTCGTGATCTTCATTCTGGTTCTGCAGCAGATCGACGGGAACGTGATCGGGCCGAAGATCCTGGGGAACACGGTGGGCATCTCCGGGTTCTGGGTGCTGGCGTCGATCACGATCGCGGCGAGTCTGTTCGGGTTTACGGGGATGATCCTCGGGGTGCCGGTGTTCGCGATCATCTATCTGCTGATCTCCGACTCCGTCAACGAAAAGCTCCGGAAAAAGTCGCTCACGACCGACACGCGGGCCTATCGCGACATCCAGACCGTCGACGAGCTGCCAAAGGCGGAGGAAACCGGCGAAAAATAGGCCAAATTTTGGAGAACTTATGATGCAGGATACGCTGAATTCGTTTTTTTCACAATTAGAGCCGGCCCCGTGGCTGTGCTATGTGTTTCCGGTGCTGGCGCTGGGAATTTTGGTGCGGTGCGCGGTGAGTCTGCTGACGTTCCCGGCAGGAGCCGGAGGTCTGGGCCTGGCTGACGACGCCGGACGGGACGCATATCCCGGTGACGCACTGGGAAAGTCTGGTCGGGCGCGGCGCGGGCTGCGACGTGCAGCTGGGGTACCCGACGATCTCGCGCACGCACGCGGTGTTGACGCGGTATGACGACGGGAGCTGGACGATCTCGGACGCGCAGTCGAAATCCGGCGTGTTCGTCAACGGGCGGCAGACCGCGCTGGCGGCGCTGCGGTTCGGCGACGTGATCACGATGGGCGGGGTCAACTTTACGCTCGTGCCCATCACGAAGGAGCAGGAGCGCATCCAGGCCGGCACGCGCACGCGCGCGGGCCGCGCCGTGCGGCAGGCGCCGACGCTGCTGCTTTTGACGCTGTTTCAGCTGCTGGCGGCGCTGCAGCTGATCCTCGGCGGGTGCGACGCGGCGCTGGAGCTGACGGCGTTCGGCGGGCTGATCGGGCTGGAATGGGCGCTGTATCTCGGGCTGCGGATCTTCCGCAGGACGGGATTTGAGGCGGAGACGCTGGCGTTTTTCCTGTGCACGATGGGGCTGGCGGTGGTGTCGAGCTCCGCGCCGGAGAGTCTGGTCAAGGAGCTGCTGGCGGTTTGCGCGGGCGTGTGCGTGTTTCTGGCCGTTTGCTGGTCGCTGCGCGATCTGGAACGGGCGAAGGCCATGCGGTATCTGGCCGCGGTGGCGGTCATGGGGCTGCTGGCGTTCAACCTGATCTTCGGCGTGGAGAAATACGGCGCGCGCAACTGGATCCAGCTGGGCGGGCTTTCGTTCCAGCCGTCGGAGTTCGTGAAGGTGTGCTTCATTTACGTCGGCGCGTCCACGCTTTCGCGGCTGATGGCGAAGCGGAACATCATTCTGTTTATCGCCTACTCGGCGGCAATCTGCGCCTGTCTGGCGCTGATGAACGATTTCGGCACGGCCGTCATTTTCTTCGTGGCGTTCCTGGTCATCGCGTTTCTGCGCTCGGGCAATTTTGCGACCATCGCGCTGGCGCTGGCCGCGACGGGGTTCGCGGGGGTGCTGGTGCTGCGGTTTTTGCCGTATGCGCGGAACCGGTTTGAGGCGTGGGGGCACGTGTGGGATTATGCGCTCACGACCGGGTATTCGCAGACCCGCTCGATGATGTGCATCGCGTCCGGCGGGCTGTTCGGCCTCGGGCCGGGCAAGGGGTGGCTCAAATATGTCGCGGCGTCGGACACCGATCTGGTATTCGCCTTCGTGTCGGAGGAGTGGGGGCTGATTTTGGCGATTTTGATGGTCGCGTGCATCGTGATCCTCGCGTGCTTTGTGGTGCGCTCGGCCCCGGCGGGGCGCAGCTGCTTTTATACGATCGGCGCGTGCGCCGCGGTGACGGTGATGGTCACGCAGACGATCCTCAATGTGTTCGGCATGGCGGATTTCCTGCCGCTGACCGGCGTGACGTTCCCATTCGTGTCGAACGGCGGATCGAGTATGGTGTGCGTGTGGGGCCTGCTGGCCTTTATCAAGGCGGCGGATACCCGGCAGAACGCGTCGTTCGCCATCCGCCTGCCGCACGGCGCGCAGGAGCTTCCGCAGGAACAGGACGCAGAAGACGACATTCCGGACGAAGCCGAAGTGGGCGCCGATGCGGAAGACGAGAGCGTCTGGAGCCCTGACGGACGGAAGGAGGCGGGCCGATGAAAAAGGTATCGCGCCGCGCGCTGTTCGCGCTGGCGCTGGCGATCGTGCTCGCCGCGGGGACGCTGGCCTTCTGCGTCAAATACGCGGTGAATGCGGACAAATGGGTGACGTTTTCCGGCAGCCCGCATGTCTATACCGGCACGAACCTCACGGGCGGGAAGATCTATGACCGCACGGGCGCGCGCATCCTCAACACGACGGACTGGCGCGTCTACAGCTCCGACGCCGCTGTCCGCGCGGCGACCGTCCACCTGCTCGGCGACCGCTACGGCTATATCAGCGCGCCGCTGCTGGGGAACTTCGCCGAGCAGATGATCGGCTACGACAAGATCACCGGCCTGAGCGAAGCCTCCAAGGGCACGGCCAGCGCCCGGCTCACCATCAGCGCCGACGTGCAGAAGGCCGCGCTGCAGGCCCTCGGCAGCTACCACGGCACAGTGGGCGTCTATAACTACAAAACCGGCGAGATCCTCTGCGCCGTGACCAGCCCGAGCTATGACCCGGACAATATCCCCGATATTGCGGGCGACGAGACCGGTGATTATGACGGCGTGTACCTCAACCGCTTCTTTGGCGCGGCCTACACGCCCGGCTCCATCTTCAAGCTCGTCACGAGCGCCGCAGCGCTCGAAGCCGACGCCGCCTCCAAGGACCAGACCTATACCTGCACCGGCGAGACGATCATCGGCGGGCAGGAGATCATCTGCATGGGCGAGCACGGCACACTTTCGATGACGCAGGCGCTGGCGCACTCGTGCAACGTCTATTACGGCGAGCTTGCCGCTGCCCTCGGCAAGGACAAGCTGCAGGCCGCGGCCGACCGGCTGGGGCTCAACGGGACGCTCCGCTGCGACGGCTATACTGCCCGCTCGACCGTCGATCTGTCGGACGCGGACGAAGGCAGCGTCGCCTGGGCCGGGATCGGACAATATACCGACCAGGTCACCGCCCTGCAGTTTCTGCGCTTCATGGGCGTGATCGCGGGCGGCGGCGAGGCCGCCGAGCCCTATCTCATGCAGAAGATCTCCCGCGCAGGCCAGACCGTCTATGAGGCGAAGACCGAAACGACCGGGCAGCTGCTCTCCGCCGCGACGGCAACTACGCTCGGCGGCATGATGCGCAGCGCGGTCGTGAACCAGTACGGCGCGTGGCAGTTCGGCGCGCTGACGGTCTGCGCCAAGTCCGGCACGGCCGAACGGGAAAACGGCCCGGCTGATGCCATGTTCGCCGGCTTCGTGCAGGACGAAGCCTATCCGCTGGCCTTCGTGGTCTTCGCCGAACAGGGCGGCTCCGGCAGCCAGATCGCCGCCCCCATCGCCGCCAAAGTCCTCACCGCCTGCAAAACAATGCTCGATACGCCGAATCCAAACAGCTAAGAAGCTCTACACAGTGCCGAAACTGTCCCACCTCATCAGTCGCCTGCGGCGACAGCTTCCCCTCATAGGGGAAGCCATTGAGTGCGCAGTTCCCAAGCCTCCCCTGGAAGGGGAGTCTTTCCCCGCGAGAAGGTAACATCTATCCGGATTTCATCCGCACCTTCTATTGATAGCAGTCGTTCTAAAGCAACTAGTTGCAAATCTGATACCCCCGTATCAGGCGGCGCGCAGCAGAAACTCGTAAGGTGACCACCGAGTGGAACGCCAGACCAAAACATTGGGGCTTACCTAAATTCAGAGGCAGAATGCACCCCGCATCCCCACGCACTCTTTTCTCCCCCTATCTTTTCTCTTGCGAGAGAAAAGATAGGGCCGCCGGAGGCGCGTCAGAAACGACCGCGACGGAACGAGCCGCCGCAAGCGACGTCTCTTATCCTCTGTGCTCGTTTCTTCCTTTCCAAACCGCAAACTGAATTTGCGGTTTGGGTTTTATCGCAAATCTGCAACAACCTCTCAGTCTCGGCTGCGCCGAGCCAGCTCCCCTGGGAGGGGAGCCTGGGAGTGCGCTTTTGGGGCACTTACCATACAGAAGGAGGATCCACCATGACTGATTTCCACGCGCTGATCCACAGCTACCAGAACTGCGCCTGCGGGCAGGCGCATACGTGCGCCATCCGGGATATCGAGATCGGCAGCGGTCTTGTCCGCAGCGTCGGCGATATTCTCCGGAAAAACGGCTTCGGCCCGCGCCTGCTGCTGGCGGCAGACGAGCAGACGCTCGCCGCGGCGGAGGGCATCGAGGCCTCGCTCGCCGGTTTTGCCGTCGTGCGGCACATCTGGCCGACCATCCGCGTGGCGACGATGCAGGACGTGGAGAAGATCGAGAGTTATTTTGACCGGGTCGACGGCGTGCTGGCCGTCGGGACGGGGTCGGTCCACGACCCGTGCCGGCTTGCCTGCGCGCGGCACGACGTGCCGCTGTGCCTGTTCGCCACTGCTCCGTCGATGGACGGTTTTGCGTCCTACTCCGCGCCCATCGTGAACGGGAATTTCAAGATCACGTATCCCGCAAAATGTCCCGAGGTCATCATCGGCGACACGAAGATCCTGGCGGACGCCCCGGCGGCGCTCAAATCCGCGGGCTTCGGCGATATGATCTCCAAATACGTTGCGCTGATCGACTGGCAGGTATCGAATCTTCTGACCGGGGAATTCCTATTGTGAGCGCGTCGCCGCGCTCACGCGGCGGGCCGCCGACCAGATCTTTGCCATGGCCGGGCGCGTCACGAAGCGCGACGAAAAGACCGCGGCCGCGATCTTTGAATCGCTTCTTCTGACCGGCATCGCGATGAGCTTCACCAAGACCTCCCGCCCCGGCAGCGGCACGGAGCACATCATGGCCCATTTCTGGGAGTGCATGGAGCTGCTCGACGGCAAAACGCCCAACTACCACGGCGAGGACGTCGGCGTCACGACGCTGATGATCCTGCAGTACTATGAAAAGCTCGCGCAGCTGCCGCAGGTGACGGCCCATCCGGAGGTCTGCAACTGGGACGAGATCTACAGCATCTACGGCGCGCTCGCCCCGGACGTGCGCAAGCTCAATACCCCCCGACACCATCACCGACGGCATCGACCCCCGCCGCATCGAAGCCTGCTGGCCCGAGATCCGGCAGATCGTGCGGTCCGTGCCGTCCTACGAGGCCTGTCTTGCCGCCATGCGGCAGGCGGGCTGCAAGACGACGATCCAGGAGGTCGGCAAGGATCCCGACTTCGTCCGCGTCAGCTTCCGCTTCCACCCGTACATGCGCCGCCGGCTCTCGCTCAAGCGCGTAAGCCACATGCTGGAGCTTCCCGCCGATCTTTTTTTGAACCAATGAAACAAGGAGCACCGAACGATGGACAATTACGATGAAAAACTGAACTACAGCTTTGAACCGGCCGACCCCGCGCCCGCCGAACCCGCGCAGCCGCTGCAGCAGGCCAAAGAGGAGATCCGCCGCAGCGGCAGGCATACCGGCCTCAAGATCGCGGCCCTGCTCACCGTCGTGGCGATCGTCGCCGCAGCCGGCGGATACGCGCTGAAGCAGGCGATCGCCGCGCTGGGAGAAAAAACCTCGCCGGGCAGCAGACCAGCGTCGACGCCATGGCCGAGCAGACTGTCGAGCCGGAACCTGCCGCTGAGACCGCCGCGCAGCCCACGGACGACAAGGGCGCCTACCGCCTTGAGCGCCGGCCGCTGCCCGATACGCTCCCGTCCAACGACACGGGCAAGACGCTCACCCCGACGCAGGTCTACCAGATGAACGTCGGCGCGGTCTGCGGCATCGCCACGCAGGTGACCACCAACGTCTGGGGCCAGACCACGACCTCCGCGTGCACCGGCAGCGGCTTCGTCCTGACGGAGGACGGCTACATCGTCACGAACAACCACGTCGTCGCGGACGCGAGCGAAGGCTCCATCGTCGTGCAGCTCTATTCCGGGGAGGAATACCCCGCTGCGATCGTCGGCACGGACAGCATGAACGACGTCGCGCTGCTGAAGATCGAAGCCGAGGGCCTGCAGACCGTCACGATCGGCGATTCCGACCAGATCGAGGTCGGCGAGACCGTGGAGGCCATCGGCAACCCGCTGGGCGAGCTGACCTTCACGATGACCGCGGGCTACATCAGCGCGCTCGACCGCGAGATCACCCCCGACCGCACGCCCATCAACATGCTCCAGACCGACGTCGCCATCAACGCGGGCAACTCCGGCGGTCCGCTGTTCGATATGGACGGCAACGTCATCGGCATGACAACGGCCAAGGTCTCCGGTACGACGGAATCCGGCGTATCCATCGAGGGGCTCGGCTTCGCCATCCCGATCAACGACGTCATGCGCGTGGTCTACGACCTGCAGCTCTACGGCCGGGTCCTGGGCCGCGCCTATCTCGGCGTGACGCTGCAGGATCTCGACAGTGAGGTCGCCGCGACCTACAACCTGCCCGCCGGTCCGCAGATCGTCACCGTGACCGAGGGCAGCTGCGCGGAGACCGCCGGGCTGCAGCCGCGCGACATCATCCTTCAGTTTGAAGACCGCGAGATCAGCTCCTTCACCGACCTGAGCGCGGCGCTGGCCAAGCAGAAGGCCGGTGACACCGTCACCCTGAAGATCTACCGCGCCGGCGCGGAGCTGGAGATCACCCTCACGCTCGACGAACGCCCCGGCGAGAGCGAGATCGACGCGACCGAGCAGCAGGCGCAGGCCGAGCTGGAGGGCCAGACCGCCCCCGACACCGACATCCCCGACTTCGGCGGCTTCGAGGGCTACGGCTACGACTACGATATGGACTGACACAGATACAAAACGCGCCCCCGGACAAAGGTCCGGGGGCGCGTTCTGTTATTTGGAAATTTCTCAGAAGATCGCAACGACAGCGCCGTTGTAGGTGTTCTCGATGTAGGTCTTCACAGCGTCGGACTGCAGGGCCTTGACAAGCGCCTGGATCTTGGCGCTGCTCTCCTCGCCTGCGCGGCAGGCAACGATGTTGGCGTAGGTCTGTGCGGCGTCGCCGGAGGCGTCTTCGATGGCCAGGGCGTCAGAGGCGTGGAGACCGGCCTGCAGAGCGTAGTTGCCGTTGATGACAGCGACGGTGCCCGCGTTGGAGTTGGCCAGCTGTGCGGGGACGGTATCGGCCTGCAGCGGCTGTACGTCATGGCCCTTGGCGTCGACGATGTCGAGCGTGGTCACGCCCTTTTCAGCGGAGGCGTCGGCGGGCAGTTCAATGAGGCCTTCCTGTGCCAGCAGAAGCAGCGCGCGCGTCTCGTTGGAGTCGTCAGCCGGGATCAGGATGGTTGCGTCGGAGGCGATGGCGTCGACGGAGTCCACACCGTTGCCGTACAGGCCGAACGGCTCATAGTGGATCTTGGCAGCAGCGACGAGATCCGTGCCGTTGGAAGCGTTGAAGCTGTTCAGATACGGGGTGTGCTGGAAGTAGTTCGCATCGAGCGAGCCGTCAGCCAAGGACTGGTTGGGCAGCACATAGTCGTCGTAGACCACGATCTGGAGGTCGTAGCCCTCGGCAGCCAGCGTGTCCTTAACCTGCTCGAGGATCTCTGCGTGCGGGGTGGAGGAGGCGCCGACCTTCAGCACTTCCAGCTTGCCGTCGGTGGTCTCGGCAGCGGCGGTATCGGTGGTGGCAGTAGTGTCAGCGGTCTTGCTCTTGGCTGCGCAGCCGGCGAGGGCGGCAACGAGCAGCAGGGCGGCAAGAACGATTGCAAGTACCTTTTTCATGATAATGACTCCTTTTTAAATGTAATATAAACTGGCTGTTTGTTTTTTCTTATCCGGACGACTTCGGTCACATTCGTCCGCAGCGCCAGTTGATACGCAGAAGATATTCAAAGATCTGTCTCATCGGCAGCTCCTTTCAGCGGGCGCGCTTATCCGTCCTGCGGAGGATGCGCGTGCCGACGATCTGGATGACCTGCACGATGATGACGATGAGGAACACGCAGACCCAGACGACGAGCTTCTGGCTTCTCTGGTGGCCGTAGATGATGGCGACCTGGCCGAGGCCGGTGCCGCCGAGCGTGGCGGCAAGGGCGGTATAGCTGAGGATCGTGACCGTGGAGATGATCGAGCCGGAGATGAGCGACGGCTTTGCCTCGGGCAGCAGCACATGCCAGATGATCTGAAAATTTGTGCAGCCCATTGCCTGTGCTGCCTCAATCACGCCTGCGGGAACCTCTTTCAAGGAGGATTCGACCATGCGCGCCACGTATGGCGCAGCGGCGATGATCAGCGTGACGATAACTGCGCCATTGCCGGTCGAGGTGCCTAGCAGCAGCTTTGCCGCCGGGATCATAGCGACCATGAGAATGACCGCCGGGATGGAACGGAAGAAGTTTACGATGAAACCGAGCACGGTGTTGACGCCCTTGTTGGGGTGCAGCCCGTCCTTATCCGTGACCCAGAGCACCACGCCGAGCGGCAGGCCGATGACATAGGCGAACAGCGAGGTCAAAAACGTCATATAGACCGTCTGCCACACGCCGAGCTGGATGATGTGATTGTCCCACAGCTTCAGGAAAAATTCGGTTGCCATTTACCGTTCCTCCTTCCAGGTCAGGCCGCTGTTTTTCAGCCAGCTGATGACCTTTTCCGCGTCGTGCTCGTCGTTGGGCAGCTCAAAGATCATGTGGCCGTAGGCCGCGCCCTCGACGGATTTCGTGTCGGCGAACAGCACGTTGACCGGCACGCGGCACGCGAGGATCATCTCGGAGATGACCGGCTTCTGCGTGTTTTCGCCGTTGAAGATGATGCGGACCTTGCGCCCGCCGGTCGTCGGCTCGAGCACCGGCCGCTCCTGCGGCAAGACCAGCTCCCGCGCGATATCGGATTTCGGGCTCGTGAAGACATCCGCCACGCGGCCCTCTTCGGCGATACAGCTTTTGTCAATGACAGCCACGCGGTCGCAGATCTGGTCGATAACCTTCATCTCGTGTGTAATGACGATGATCGTCACGCCGAGAGACTTGTTGATCTCGCGCAGCAGTTCGAGAATGGAGCGCGTTGTGTTGGGGTCAAGGGCGCTGGTCGCCTCGTCGCACAGCAGATATCGGGGATTGGTCGCCAGGGCTCTTGCGATGGCAACGCGCTGCTTCTGGCCGCCGGAGAGCTGCGAGGGGTAGCTTGCAGCCTTGTCGGAAAGGCCCACGACCCGCAGAAGCTCCTCCGCCCGCTTCTTCGCTTCCGCCTTCGGCGTGCCGGAGATCTCCAGCGGGAAGCAGATGTTGCGCAGGACCGTCCGCTGCTCGAGCAGGTTAAAGCCCTGGAAGATCATGCCGATCTGCCGCCGGACCTGCAGCAGCTCCTTCTGGCTGAGGGCCATGATGTTCTGCCCGTCCACCAGCACCTCTCCGGAGGTCGGGCGCTCGAGCAGGTTGATGCAGCGCACAAGCGTCGATTTGCCCGCTCCGGACAGGCCGATAATGCCGAAGATCTCGCCGTCCGCGATAGTCAGATTCACATCCTTCAGCGCTTCCACGCTGCCGGAGGCCGAGGAATAGATTTTGCCGAGGTGTTTCAGCTCGATCATGGGAAATCCCCTTCCAATGTTTTTTCTGCACAAATAAAAAGAGCCGGGAAACTCACATCGTTTCTCAGCCCCGATCCCGGCAGCCATGCTGCCAATATGGAAATTTATGAAACAAAGCGAGCCGATTTTGCGTACGCGAAAACATGCACATGCGGCGCATGCACATCGGCATCATCATAGCGGTCGTAAACAGCTGCTTCATCGCTTGTCGGCTCCTTTCCTGATTTCTGGGGCCATTATATCTGCCCGGTCAGAAAATGTCAATGGGTGATTCGGTGAAAAAATGTTGTCGCCTCGCCGTATTTTTTGTGCAGACAGAGCAAACCGGCTCCCGCGCGGGCGGGAGCCGGTTTGCGAAACGCTCATTTCATGAACTTTTTACCGTCCGCAGCTTCTTTTCCGAGTACGGGTGGTAGCGCAGCGGCAGGTCGAGCCAGGTCGCTTTTTTGACGATCGAGCGCGCGTGGGTGAAGGTCTCGAAGCTCTTTTTGCCGTGGTAGCTGCCCATGCCGCTGTGGCCGACGCCGCCGAAGGGCATGTGCGTCGTGGCCAGATGGATGATCGTGTCGTTGATGCAGCCGCCGCCAAACGAGCAGCTGCCCAGCACCTGCCGCTCCGCGGCCCGGTCGGACGTGAACAGATACAGCGCCAGCGGCTTTTCCCGGCCGCGGATGAAGTCGATGGCCTCCTGCAGCCGGTCAAAGGTCAGCATGGGCAGGATCGGCCCGAAGATCTCCTCCTGCATGATCGGGCTGTCAGGCGAGACGCCGGTCAGCAGCGTGGGCGCGACGAAGCGCGTTTTTTCATCAAAGGTGCCGCCAATGCACGCGTCTTGCCCCTCCAGCAGCTTCGTCACGCGGGCAAAGTGCTTTTCGGATACGATCACGGGCATCTCGTCCATCCGGCCGTCCGGGAAGAATTCCTGCAGCGCCGCCCGGTATTCGCGCACGAAGGCGTCCTTGACCGACGTGTCGATCAGCAGATAATCCGGCTCCACGCACGTCTGCCCGGCGTTCAGGACCTTGCCGAAGGCGATGCGCCGCGCAGCGAGCTTCAGATCGGCCGTTTTGTCGACGATGACGGGGCTCTTGCCGCCAAGCTCCAGCGTGACGGGGGTCAGGTGCTTTGCCGCGGCCTCCATCACGACCTTACCGACGGCGACGCTGCCGGTAAAGAAGATCGTGTCGAACCGCTGGGCGAGCAGCGCGCTGTTCTCCGCGCGTCCGCCCTCGACGGCGGCAATGTAGCGCGCGTCGAAGGTCTCGCGGATGAGCTTCGCGATCGCTGCGCTCGTGGCCGGGGCGTAGGCCGAGGGCTTGACGACGGCGCAGTTGCCGCCGGAGATCGCGCCGACCAGCGGCGACAGGCACAACTGCACGGGGTAATTCCACGGCGAGATGATCAGCGCCACGCCGTAGGGCTCGGGCGAAACGAAGCTCTTCGACGGAAACTGCGCCAGCGGCGTCGGCACCGCCCGCTCGCGCATCCAGCCCTTCAGGTGCTTCAGATGGAAGCGCAGCTCCTCGAGCACCATGCCGGTCTCGCACATGTAGACCTCCATCGGCGCCTTGCGGAAGTCCTGCATCATCGCCTGCTCGAGCAGCTGCTCGTTGTCCCACAGGGCCTGCTGCAGCTTTTTGAGCTGCACAAGGCGGAAGGCATATGGGCGCGTCGCGCCGGTATCAAAATACGTCCGCTGCGCGCGGACAAGCTCCTGAATGTCCATGGTATCTCCTGTTCCAAAACCGCCGGAAGCGGCGCTTCCGGCGGTTTTTATGCGTTATTTGCCGAAGCTCAGCAGCTTCTGATAGGCCGCTTCCCACTGCGGCGTGTGATGCGGCTCGTAGGTATTGACGGCCTCGGAGCGGCGCACGACGGCGCGCAGCTCGTCCACATCCCGGATATCGCCCAGCGCCATGGCCTGCGCGAGCAGGTTGCCGATGGCCGCGCCCTCGACCGGGCCGGTGATGACAGGGCGGCCGGTCGCGTCCGCGGCGAACTGGTTGAGCAGCTTGTTGTTGCAGCCGCCGCCGACGATGTTGAGCGTGTCGATGCGCGCGCCCTTGATCCCCTCCAGCAGCCGCTCCAGTGCCCAGCGGTACTTGAGCGCAAGGGATTCATAGATGCAGCGGGCGATCTGCCCGACGCTCTCGGGGGCCGGCTGGCCGGTCCGGCGGGCGAAGCTGCGGATCTTCTCCGGCATCTGGCCGCCGGCGTAGAAGGTGCTGTCGTCCGTGTCGATGATCGTGCGGAAGGTCTCGGCCCGCTTCGCTTCCTCGACGATGTCGTTCCAGCTGAGCTTCTGCCCGGCCTTCTGCCAGTCTCTCCGGCACTCCTGGATGAGCCACAGGCCCATGATATTGTTGAGCGGCCGGAATCCACCCTGGATCGTGCCCTCGTTCGAGAAATTCGCGTCGCGCACCGCGTCCGTCAGGATCGGCTTATCCGTCTCCACGCCGAACAGCGACCACGTGCCCGACGAGCAGAACGCGAAGCTGCCCGTGCCGGGGATGGCGGCCACGGCCGAGCCGTGTCGTGCGTGCCGACGGCGGCGAAGCGCGCCTGATTGATGCCCAGCTCCTCCGCCAGCTCCGGGCGGAGACGGCCGCGCAGCGACCCTGCGCGGTCGATGGGCAGGAAGATCTTTTTGGGCAGACCCAGCGCTTTGATGGTCTGCCAGTCCCAGTCCTTCGTGGTGGGGTTATAGAGCATGGAGGTGGTGGTCTCGGTGTACTCGGATTTTTTCTCGCCCGTCAGGAAAAAGCCCAGCAGGTCCGGCATGAACAGCAGCGTCTGCGCGTTCGCGAGCGCCGGATCGTCCTGCAGCTTGCGGCGGTAGAGCTGATAGACGGTGTTGAAATTCATCGTCGCAATGCCCGTGCGGGCAAAGAGCGTCGGGAAGTCGACCGTCTTCCACACGGCCTCCATATCCGCGTCGACCGCGTAGCGGTACGACCGGGGATTGGACAGCAGCTGGTCGTTTTTGTCGAGCAAACCATAGTCGACGCCCCAGGTATCGATGCCGAAGCAGTCAAGCTCGCCGACGTTTGCGTTTTTGAACGCCAAAAAGCCCTGCTTCAGCTGGTTATAGAGGTACGGCAGGTCCCAGTAGAACACGCCGTTCATCTCGATGTAGTTGTTTTCAAACCGGTGCAGCTCGCGCATCGTGATCTTCTCACCGTCAAACTGCCCCAAAATCGCGCGGCCGTTGCTCGCGCCGAGGTCGAACGCCAACAGGTTTCTCATGGTGTCATGCCCCTTTCGTCTTGGCTCAGCAGATGGCGGAGCCGGTCTTTTCGTGCCCGATCAGCTTCCACGTCGCGTCGATCAGGTTGGAGAACATCGGGTTTTCCATCGCCTTGATGACAAACGACTGGCGCGGGGAGTTGATATCCTCGCCCAGAGACCTGGAACAGGCCGTTTTCATCGCACAGGCGGCGAAGCCGCGCCAGCTGCTCCGGCGTGTTGCGGGTCGGCATATAGGTGACGGCGCGGATGCCGCAGCTTTTGATGCAGGCGATCACGTCGTCCAGATACTCGTCCTCGAACTTCTGCGCTTTCTTGTCGCCCGTGACGGAGGCCGTCACGTCGCCAAGATAGGCGTAGCACAAAAAAGCGCGTCAATATCCTTGCACAGCTTCGCGACATCGCGCACGTTCGGGCATTCGTCAGTCGCGTCGATGTAGATCTTCGGCACGAACGCGGATTTCAGAATGCCCAGCAGATCGTACTCGTAGAACGGGTATGCCGTATCGAGCATCTGGGTCTTCTGCTTTTCACTGAGGCTCAGGCCGATGGACGCGAGATAATCGATCATCGGCTGGCCCTTGCCTGCCTTTTGGGTCATTTCCTTCGCCAGCGCGTACATCAGGTGCCGCTCGGTCACGCCGCCGTCTTCCTTTGCCTCACTCAGCGGGAGCACGTCGCGGTCGTAGTCCAGCGCGATGCCGGGCAGCAGCGCGTTGATCTTTTCGACCATCGCGCGGTTCCGGCGGCCTCTGGCCGCGCGGTAGGGCGCGAACCAGGCGTTGAGCATTTCAATTTTGTCGTGCGGGACGGACTGGATGGTCATGTAGCTGACGCCCACCTGATCGGGGTTGTTGGTGCGCCGGCCCTGCAGCGCCGTGCCGTCCATCGACACGCGGCACTCCATCCCGACGGTCACGGGCATGCCGACCAGCTCAGCCGCCGCGAGAAATTCCCGCGCGCCGGAGATGGAATCGTGGTCGATGATGCCCGCCGTGCACAGCCCCTCCATCCGCGCGGCATAGACCGCGGCGGTGGGAGAATACGGCGAAAACGAATAAGTCGTATGGATATGGTTGTTGATATACTGCGGCACCATCGGCGGGAATTCGGTCGTCTTCAGAACCTCCCTGAGGTTCGCGAGCCGCTCCTCCCGCGCAGGCGCGTTCAGCTTTTCCAGAATGGCAATATCGATCATAAACGCTCCCCCGTCATATGCAAAATGTTCCCCTGGCCTCTCCCAAGCAAAAAGGTCAAGCCCCAACAAATTTCTTCCGCACCTTCCATTGACAGCAGACATCCAAACGCAGCTGCCCACAGATCTGGTGCCCCGTATCAGGCGGCGCGTACCAAGACGCCCGTAAGGTGACCACCGAGTGGAACGACACCTGAAAACCAGGGCCCACCTGAATTCGGAGGCAGAAAAACACCAAACGCATCCAAGCGTCCTTTTCTTTTCTCCCCTATCTTTTCCGGCAAGACGGAAAAGATAGGGCCGCCGGAGGCACGTCAGAAACGACCACGACGGAACGAGCCGCCGCAAGCGACGTCTCTTTTCCTCTGTGCTCGTTTCTTCCTTTCCAAACCGCAAGCTAAACTTGCGGTTTGGGTTTTCGTGCAAATTTGTGGCAACCTCTCAGTCTCGGCTGCGCCGAGCCAGCATCCCTACCCCCCTTTTGTCCCTTCGGGACATTTCCCCTGATAGGGGAATCGGCCCCTGGAAGGGGAGCCTTTGGAGTCGTGCGATTTAATTCAGCATGACCTGGCCGCCGGTGACGGGGATGGCCTGGCCGGTCTCGTATTTCTGCTCGACACAGTACATGACGGCGCGCGCCACATCGACCGGCAGGCAGCCGCGGTTCATCGGGACCTTCGCCTCGTAATACCGGCGCACGTCCGCAACGGTTCGCACCGGGGACCTTGCCCGCCTCGAGATACTGCACGAACAGACCGCGCACCGGGTCGGACCACAGCGGTCCATCGAGGAAGTTGCCCGGGCAGACAGCGTTGACCTTGATGTTGTACGCGCACAGCTCGAGCGCGAACGACTGCGTCAGGCCGATGCCGCCGAATTTGGAGCCCGCGTAGGCAAAATTCTTGTTGGAGCCTTCCAGACCGGACTTGGAGTTCAGCGTCACGATGTCGAACATTGCTCGGGGTCCGCCTCATGCTCGGCCTCCATGATGATGGCAGCATATTTCGCGCAGAGGAAGAAGCCGGTGTAGTTGACGTTGGTGACGAACTCAAAGTCCTTCTTTTCCACCTGCGCGATCGGACCGGAGCGCACCACGCCCGCATTCGAGAGCATGAGGTCGAGTCCGCCGAACTTTTCGACCGTCTGCGCGACCATGTTTGCGCAACGGATTCCTCGTCGGAGACGTTGACGGCGATAGCGACGGCGCGCTCGCCCATTTCCGCTGCGACCTGCTTTGCCAGCGGCTCGTTCATATCGGCGATGACGATGGTCGCGCCTTCCTTGTACAGCTCCTCCGCAATGCCCTTGCCGAAGCCCTGGGCCGCGCCGGTCACGATGCAGATCTTGCCGCCGAGCCGGCCCTCGCCCGCCGGACGCTTGCCCATGTTGGCCTTTGCGATCTCACACCATTTTGTCATATCTACAGACATGGGGATCCCTTCTTTCCAGATTGATACTTCTATTATACCGGACCCCGCATGTTGATTCAAGAGCGTTCTGTTTTATTTTTCTGGTTTGTTGCCGGCTTTCCCCAAAATCAGGATGCAAAGCACGATCACGCCCGTCACCAGAAAGATCCCGGCCATGCCCTTGCCCATGATGGGCAGCGTCTGTAAAAATGCTTCAAAATTCATCGTTTTTCCCCCCTCACACCAGAAGATTCAGCAGCAGACCGCCCGCAATGACGGACGCGACCTGCCCGGATACGTTGACGCCCACGCACTGCATGAGCAGATAATTCTGCGGGTCCTCTTTGATCGCCATCTTATAGACCACGCGCGCCGACATCGGGAACGCCGAGATGCCGCAGGCGCCGATCATGGGATTGAGCTTTTTCTCCTTCGGCAGGAACAGATTGATCACCTTCGCGACCAGCACACCGCCCGCCGTGTCAAAAATAAACGCTACAAGCCCCAGCGCCATAATGAGAAGCGTCTGCTTCGTCAGGAAATACTCCGCCTGCATGCGCACGGCGATGGTCAGGCCGAGGAAGAGCGTGATGAGGTTGGAAAGCGTCTTCTGCGCCGTCTCGGACAGGGAATCCAGCACGCCGCAGACGCGGATGAGATTGCCGAACATCAAAAAGCCCACCAGCGCCACGCTCCGCGGCGAGACGATGCCGCAGACGGCGGTGATGATGATCGGGAACAGGATCTTCGTGCGTCTGCTGACCGTATGCTGGTGATACGGCATGCGGATCCGCCGCTCGTGCGTTGTGGTCAGCGCACAGATGACCGGCGGCTGGACGATCGGCACCAGCGCCATATACGAATACGCCGCCACCATGATCGCGCCCAGATAGTTGGATCTCAGGAAATTCGCCATAAAGATCGCCGTCGGACCGTCGGCCGCGCCGATGATGCCGATGGCCGCCGCGTCCTTGATGGGAAAGCCCAGAAGGGCGGCCAGACTGAAGGTGAAGAAAATGCCGAACTGCGCCGCCGCGCCGAAGATCATCAGCTTCGGGTTGGTCAGAAGCGGCGTAAAGTCGATCATTGCGCCGATGCCGACGAACAGAAGCAGCGGGAACAGCTCGTTCGCGATCCCCGCGCCGAAGAGCACGTTCAGAACGCCGATCTCCTCCACACCGTCGACGATCTGCGTCACCGCGCCGGACATTGGCAGATTCACCAGGATCGCGCCAAAGCCCATCGGCAGCAGAAGCGACGGCTCCATATCCCGCTTGACCGCCAGATAGATGAGGATCCCGCCGATCAGCCACATCACCGCCTGCTGCCAGGTGAGATTGCCTACATTTGAAAATAACTGCGCCACAAAAAGTCCTCCTTCAAAAAATTGATAAAAAGAAAAAGACCTTTACCCAAGCATACGCGATGCTTCGGTAAAGTCTCACAATTTCAGTCGCCTGCGGGCAAACTGCCGTACTGACGCAGGCAACGCGGGGCAGACCCGCCTGCTACTCCCTTTTATCAGAGCTATTAAAGCAGAAAAACGCCCGGCTGTCAAGCAGGCCGGGCGCATCTTAGCGGCATCTTAATAGCTGCTGATGGGCAGCGACTCATCGTCCGAGCCCTTCTGCACGTCGCGGATGACGATGTCGTAGCTGTAATTCTCATTGACCTGCACGGTCACGCGGTCGCCGTTTTTGTGGCCCATGACGGCCTTGCCGACCGGGGATTCCTTGCTGATGAGGCCCTTGAGGGCGTTCTGCCGGAGCGTGGTGACAAGCTCGATGGTCTGTTCCTCGTCGTCTTCCTCAATGTAGATCGTCACCTTGTCGAACAGGCCGATCTCGTCCGGGTTCGAGCGGACGTCGATGACCTTCGCCGTTTTGATCATGCGCTCGAGATAGCGGATGCGGCTGTCGTTGCGGTTTTTCTCGCGTTTGGCCGATTTATATTCGAAATTCTCGCTCAGATCGCCGAATTCCCGCGCGGTTTTTACGTCTTCGAGCAGCTGCGGCCGCAGCTGCAGGCGGCGGTACTCGACCTCCTGCTCCATCTTTTTGATATCGACGGCTGTCAATTCGTCATGCATCGTTACGCACCTCCTGTGCAGAGATATTCTACTCGTTTTTTTCGGAAAAGTAAAACGAATTTTGATTTTTCCGCGCCGTGTGGTATGATACAAGAAAGAAACTGAACGAAGCAGGTGCATCCTCATGCAGATCGAACCCATCGCGCACATCCATACCGATTTCCCGACCAAGTTCGGCGTACCCCGGCAGTCGGGGCTGGCATCGGAGCTGACGTCCACGATCGTCTTTGCCCCCGCCTACCGCAATCCGGACTGCCTGCGCGGCATTGCGGATTTTTCGCACCTGTGGCTGATCTGGGAGTTTGACAAGGTCGCGGGCGCAGGCTGGTCGCCGACGGTGCTGCCGCCGAAGCTCGGCGGCAAGACGCGCGTGGGCGTGTTTGCCACGCGCTCGCCGTTCCGGCCGAACCCGCTAGGGCTCTCGTGCGTGCAGCTTCTAAGGACGGAGCTGCACACGAAGGACGGGCCGGTCCTGTACGTCGCGGGCGCAGATCTGGTCGACGGCACGCCGATCTACGACATCAAGCCCCGTAGTATCTGCCCTACGCCGACAGCCATCCGGACGCCGTCGACGGCTTCGACGGCAAGCGCGACGCCGAGCCGCTGACCGTCGTCTTCCCGCCGGAACTGGAAGCGCTGATCCCGGAGAGCAAACGCGCCGGCCTCCGTCAGGCGCTCGCCTGCGGCCCCATCCCCGGCTACCAGCACGACCCGACGCGCCGCTACGGCTTCAACTTCTCCGGCCTCGACGTCCGCTTCCGCATCCAGGACCGCATCCTCACCGTGGTGGAGATCGTCCCGTTATAAAAGGCTCCCCCTCCCAGGAGAGCTGGCGTACCAATACTGGCATAAACTACGCGCCTGAGGGGTTGCAGCAAATTTGCGACTGCCTTATGTCTCCGACGGCCCCTTCTTTTCCGTCTTGCCGGAAAAGAAGGGGGAGAAAAGGGGCGCTTGGACGCGGTTTGGTGCATGCTGCGTCTGAATATAGGTAGGAGCCTATGTTTTAATTGTCGTTCCACTCGGTGGTCACCTTACGAGTTTTTACTACGCGCCGCCTGATACGGTGGGTATCGAATTTGGAACTAGTTGCCTTAGAACAGTTGCTGTCAATAGAAGGTGCGGTGGAGAACCGGATGGTTCTTACCTTCTTGCAGGTGTAGGGGGGCAGATTGTAAGGACAAAAAGAAAATCCAATGCAAAAAGATGCAGGCCAACAAATCTGGCCTGCATCTTCTATTTATAGCAGATATTCAAAGGCAACTGCTCACAAATCCGGTGTACCGTATCAGGCGGCGCGTAGTACGATACCCGTAGGGTGGGTATCGAGTGGAACGACATCTAAAAAAATAGGGCTCCACCTGAATTCAGAGGCAGAATGCACCCCGCGTCCCCAAGCACTCTTTTCTCCCCAATCTTTTCTCTTGCGGAGAGAAAAGATTGGGCCGCCGGAGGCGCGTCAGAACCGGGCCTCGACGGAACGAGTCCCCGCTGTTCGCGGAGCCTCTTTTCCTCTGAGTCCGTTTCTTCCTTTCCAAACCGCAAACTGAAGGGTTTTTCTATGCGAATTTGATACAACCTCTCGGTCAGCCCCGGCTGACAGCTCCCCTTCCGGGGAGCCTTTTTGCTGCGGCGGGGTCAGTAGTCTACCCGCATCAGGCAGAGGCCTTGTGGGGGAGCGGTGTAGCCGGCTTGGGTGCGGTCTTTGGCTTCGAGGGCGGCTTTGACGCTCTCGGGCGTGCGCTTGCCCTGGCCGACCTCCAGCAGCGTCCCGGTCAGGATACGGACCATGTTCTGCAGGAAGCCGGTGCCGTGGTAGTTGAAATAGAGCAGGTCCTTCCGCCGGACGATCTCGATGGAATCGACGATGCGCACGGTGGATTTTTTTCATCTGCGGGTTGGAGCAGAAGCTCTTGTAGTCATGCTCGCCGGTCAGATACTCCGCTGCGCGCTGCATGGCGGCAAGATCCGGCTGGTAGTCCAGCACGGTCACGTATTTGCGGTTAAAGACCGGCTTGGTGTCGCCCACGTAGCAGGTGTAGGTATAGAGCTTGCCGACAGCGCGGTAGCGCGCGTGAAAGCGGTCAGCGGCGAGCTTCGCCTCCTGCACGCAGATGTCGTCGGGGAGATAGCGGTTCATGTAGTCGCGGACCTCGTCCGGCGTTTTCTCCGTGTCCATATAGGCGTTGGCCGCCATGGACTTCGCGTGGACACCGGCGTCGGTGCGGCCGGCGCCGATGACCTGCACGTCCGTCCCGCACATGCGGGTCAGGACGGCTTCGAGCTTGCCCTGGATCGTGTCGCGGCCCGGCTGCCGCTCCCAGCCGAAATAGCGGGAGCCGTCATAGCTGATGATGAATTTGAAATTTTTCATGCTTCGTCGTCCATGTTCTTCGTGTACCGGCAGGCCGGATAGTTGGAGCAGCCCCAGAACTTCTGCCCCTTGCGCGCGCCCGACTGCCCGGTGCGCAGCACCATCCGCGCACCGCAGCGCGCGCAGGTCGGGACCTCATGCGTCGCTGCGCGGCGCACATGGCGCTCTGCCGCCGTCTGTACCGCGCCGGCGAGCTGCAGGCTGTCATAACGGATGGCCGTGCAGCGCGCCTTCATGGCGATCTCCACCGCCAGCAGATCATACAGCCGCCGCAGCTCGTCTTCCGGCATGCCGCCGGCCAGCTTGCGGCGCAGATACTGCTCCGGCTTGCAGCCGACCTTTTTCGCGAAGGCCTCATAAAATTTTTCCCGGTCTGTTTTGGGGCGTTTTTTCGGATACATAGCGTCGCCTCCCATAGTTTCTGCCTCCAGTATAGCACATTCGGCATCCGAAAATCTACCCGGTTTTGTTTTCCTTGACGCGGCCGGTCCGGCCTGCTATACTGGCAGCAGAATATTTGAGAAAGGTCCGGCGGCTATGAATCTGGCGACGATCCTCGTTTGTCTCGTGCTCGCGGCGCTCATCGCGCTTGCGGTCGTACACCTGCTCCGGCAGCGGAAGACGGGCGGCTGCTCCGGCAGCTGCGCGGGATGCAGCGGATGCTCCGGCTGCCGGAAATGGGAAGAACCTCGATGAAGAAAACAACATGGATCGTCCGCACGGCCGTATGCCTTGCGCTGCTGCTCGTGCTGCAGGTCGCCACGAAGAGCCTCGGTCAGTTCGTGACCGGCTCCTGCGTCAATCTGGTGCTGGCGATGGCGGCGCTCAGCGGCGGGCTCTGGTCCGGCGTGGCGGTCGCCGTGCTCTCGCCGTTCTGCGCGTATGCGCTCGGCATCGGCCCGGCCTTTTTGCAGCTGGTCCCCTGCGTCGCGCTGGGCAACGCGGTGTACGCGGTCCTGTTTGCGCTGCTGGTCGGAAAATGGCTGACGGCGAAGCCGCTGGCCGCCTGGGGCAGCATGGTGCTGGCCGCCGTGTGCAAGCTGGCGGCATTGTATGTGGTGCTGGTGAAGCTCGTCGCGCCGATGATCGTTCCGGCAGCCAAGCTCACGGCCGTGACCGCGGCCTTCACCTGGCCGCAGCTCGTCACCGCGCTCATCGGCGGCGTGCTTGCCTGCCTGATCGCCCCGCCGGTGCGCAGGGCGCTGGAGAAATAAGCAAAAACGTTCCCGCTGCACAGCAGCGGGAACGCTTTTTATTTCATATACTTCTCCGCGGTGAAGCCGTAGGGCAGCATCGCGCCGAGGGACTCGGCGACGTAGCTGCCGTCGCTGCGGCCCATGTAGATCATAAAGTCCGGCGCGCAGAATTCCAGCATCACCTGCCGGCAGACGCCGCAGGGCGGAAAAATATCGGAAGCATCCCCGTTTTTGCCGCCGACGACGGCGATGGCGGCAAACTCGCGCTCGCCCTCGGACACGGCCTTGAAGATGGCCGTGCGCTCGGCGCAGTTGCTGGGTCCGTAGGCCGCGTTTTCGATGTTGCAGCCGAGGTAGACCTTGCCGCCCTTTGTCAGCAGCGCCGCGCCGACTTTATAGCCCGAATAGGGCACGTAGGCGAAGTGCATCGCCTCCAGCGCTTCCCGGACCAGCTGTTCCGGTGTCACAGGCATTCTCCTTTCCGTCTTCTTAAACCAGTTCCGCAGCAAAGCTCCTCCCCGGCGTCTGGTACGGGACGCCAAGCAGGTCCGTCACGGTCGCGGCGATGTCGCAGAAGCCTGCGCGCGTGCCGAGGTTGACGGGCCGGATCTTCTTGCCGAGCGCGATCATGGGGATATACTCGCGCGTGTGGTCGGTATGCTTGCGGTAGCCGGGGTCGCAGCCGTGGTCGGCCGTGATGATGACACAGTCGTCCTCTCCGAGCTTTTCGAGGAAGCCGGGCAGCCAGCTGTCGAACTCCTGCAGGGCTGCGGCATAGCCGTCCGGGTTGCGGCGGTGGCCGTAGAGCATATCAAAATCGACCAGATTCACAAAGCACAGGCCGTGGAAGTCCTTGTCCGCGTATGCGAGCGTCTTCGCAAGCCCGTCGGTGTTGCCGGAGGTATAGGTGAACTCCGTCATGCCGCGGCCAGCAAAGATATCGTGGATCTTGCCGACGGCGATCATATCCTGTCCGGCGTCCACAACGGCGTCAAGCATGGTCTTCGCCGGCGGCTCAAGCGAGAAATCGTGGCGGCGGGACGTGCGCGTTTAGGCCATTCGCCCTCAAACGGGCGGGCGATGACGCGGCCGACGCCGTGCTTGCCGTTTAGGATCTTTCGGGCGATGCGGCAGTAGTCATACAGCTGTTCCGGCGGCACGATGGACTCGTGCGCCGCGATCTGGAAGACGGAATCCGCCGACGTGTAGACGATCAGATCGCCGGTCTGCACATGCTCGCGGCCATAGTCCTTGATGACCTCGGTGCCGGAATAGGGCAGGTTGCACAGGACGCCCCGTCCCGTCTGCTCGCGGAAGGGCCGCAGGACCTCCTCCGGGAAGCCGTGCGGGAAGGTCGGCAGCGGCTCCGGCGAGACGATGCCCGCGATCTCCCAATGGCCGATGGTCGTATCCTTGCCGCGGGAAAGCTCCTGCAGGCGCGCGAGCGCCGCGGTGGGCTTGCCCGTTTTCGGCAGGTAGTCGACCCCGTCGAGGTTTCCGAGCCCCATCGAAATGAGGTTCGGCATGGCGAACTTCGGCGACTGGCTGCACGTGCGCAGCGTATCGGCGCCGACGTCGCCGAAATCCGCGGCGTCCGGCTCAAAGCCGATGCCGCAGGAATCGAGAACGATCACAAATACTCGTTTCATTGCATCATTTCTCCAGTTTCACAGCCGTCTCCAGCGCCAGCTTCATCATGTTCGTGAAGCCGTTCTGGCGCTCCTCGGCGGTGCAGTTTTCATTGCGCAGCAGATGGTCGGAGACCGTGCAGATCGCAAGCGCATGCTTGCCCGCGCGGGCGGCGTTCATATAGAGGGCCGCGGCCTCCATCTCGACGGCCATGACGCCCATCTTCTGCCAGGCCTTGTTGCCGATCCAGCCGCCGGTCATGTCGCCGTCGTCGCCGTAGAAGCGGTCGGAGGACAGGATGTTGCCGACGTGGTACGGCAGCTCCAGCTCCTTCGCCGTCTCGACGCAGGTCTCGAGCATGTGATAGTCCGCGATGGGCGCGAACGTGCCGGGCAGGTGATACTGCCCCGCCCAGCTGGAGTCGGTGCAGGCGCCCTGACCGATGACGATGTCGCGCAGCTTGATCGAGTCCTGCAGCGCGCCGGTCGAGCCGATGCGCATGATGTTTTCTACCCCGAAGATGGTAAACAGCTCCCAGGAATAGATACCGATGGACGGCATGCCCATGCCGGAGGCCATGACGGAGACCTTCACTCCGCGATACGTGCCGGTATAGCCGTGGATGCCGCGGACGTTATTGACCAGAACGGCATTTTCCAGAAAGTTTTCCGCGATGAATTTGGATCGCAGCGGGTCGCCGGGCATGAGGACGGTCTTGCCGAAGTCGCCGGGCTTGGCGTGGATATGCGGTGTCGGATAGTTGGCCATAGATTTGGCTCCTTTCTATTCTTATGTTGGTGCAGCAGCGGATATGCCGGTTATTTCTCCTCCGCTTCGAGCTTTTTGACGATCTTCACGACGCGGCTGGTGCCGAGTCTCGACGCGCCGAGCTCGATGAACTTTTCTGCGTCCTCCAGAGACGAAATGCCGCCCGCGGCCTTGATCTTCACGCCGGGCTTCACATGCTTGGCGAACAGCTCCACATCGTGGAACGTCGCGCCGCCGGTGGAGAAGCCGGTGGAGGTCTTGATATAATCCGCGCCGGAATCGGAGACAATCTGGCACATCTTGATCTTCTCGTCGTCCGTCAGCAGGCAGGTCTCGATGATGACCTTCAGGAGCTTGCCGTTGCAGGCGGCCTTGACCGCCTGGATCTCGCGGAGCAGGTCGTCCCACCGCTGGTCCTTGGCCCAGCCGATGTTGATGACCATATCGACCTCGTCCGCGCCGTTTTCCACGGCGTCCGCCGCTTCGAAGCACTTGGCCTTCGTCGTGTCGTAGCCGTTCGGGAAGCCGATGACGGTGCAGATGGCGAGCTTGCCGTCCACATACTCCGCCGCCTGCTTGACGTAGGACGCGGGGATGCAGACGGACGCGGTGTGGTATTTCATGCCGTCGTCGCAGATGGCCCTGATCTCGGCCCAGGTGGCCGTCTGGGCCAGCAGGGTATGGTCGACCTTACTGAGGATCTCGTTCCGTTCCATGGAGTAATTCCACCTTTCTGTGTTCGTTGATATAATCCTGATAGCATTTATGGCACATGGCGATATAGCTGTCGTTGCCGCCGAGGAAGACCTGACTGCCCTCGGTGATGACGTAGCCGTCCGCGTCGATGCGGGCATTGACGGTCGCCTTGCGGCCACAGTCGCAGATCGTCTTGATCTCGGTGATCGAGTCCGCCAGTTCAAACAGCCGCCGGCTGCCGGGAAAGAGCTTCGTCTGGAAATCCGTCCGCAAGCCGAAGCACAGCACCGGCAAATCCTCCCGGTCGACCAGCTCGCGCAGCTGGTCGATCTGTTCGCCGGTCATGAACTGGCATTCGTCCACGATGATGACGTCGACCTTGTCGTGCTCCGCATAGCGCCGGCGCAGGTCACAGTCCGGGCCGATTGCCTCGCACTGGGCCGTCAGGCCGATGCGCGAGCGCAGGGTAAATTCGCCGTCCCGCCGGTCGGCGGCAGGCTTCATCAGCCAGACGCGCATGCCGCGCTCCTCATAATTATACTTCGTAATGAGCGCCGTCGCCGTCTTGCTCGAGCCCATCGCACCGTATTTGAAATACAGCTTTGCCATATCCTCATCCCTTCTTTTTATGGGGTATTAGTTATTATACCAAATCCGCCGCCCATTTGGAAGAGTCATTTCACGTTTTTCGCCATAGTCGCGGCTCAAGGCTTTCCTGAAGGGGGAGCTGGCTCGGCGCAGCCGAGACTGAGAGGTTGCTGCAGATTTGCAGCTGCTGTATGTCTCCGACGGTGCGCACCCTTGGCTCCCCTTCCAGGGGAGCTGTCAGCGAAGCTGACTGAGAGGTTGTCGCAAATTTGCATAGAAAAACCCAAACCGCAAATTCAGTTTGCGGTTTGGAAAGAAAGAAACGGGCTCAGAGGAAAAGAGGCTCCGCGAACAGCGGGGGACTCGTTCCGTCGAGGCCGGTTCTGACGCGCCTCCGGCGGCCCCTTCTTTTCCGTCTTGCCGGAAAAGAAGGGGGAGAAAAGGGGCGCTGGGATACGGTTTGGTGCATGCTGCGTCTGAATTTAGGTAGGGACCTATCTTTCAGACGTCGTTCCACTCGGGAGTCACCTTACGTATGTCTTGCTACGCGCCGCCTGATACGGGGGTATCAAGTTTGAAACTAGTTGTCTTAGAACGATTGCCGTCAATAGAAGGCGCGACCGAAATTTTGGCGGATGCTTCTTGCGGGCCAATGGCTTCCCCTATGCGAGGGGAAGCTGTCAGCCGTAGGCTGACTGATGAGGTGGACAACGTAGACGAAGCTGCCTCCACCTCATCCGTCACGGTCTGTGCCACCTTCTAGGGGAAGGCTTTGACTCTCAAAAACAGAAAACCACCGCAAAATGCAGTTGACAAATCCAGACTGCACCTTCTATTGATGCCAGATATTCTAAACCCGTTGCAAATCTGACACACCCGTATCAGGCGGCGCGTAGTAAGATATATGTAGGGTGACTCTCGAGTGGAACGCCAGACGAAAACTTTGGTTCTTACCTGAATTCAGACGCAGAAAGCACCAAACGCGTCCAAGCACTTTTTCTCCCCTATCTTTTCTCTTGCGAGAGAAAAGATAGGGCCGCCGGAGGCGGTGGCAGTTGCAAATCTGCAGCAATCCCTCAGGCAGCCGCGCTGGCCGCCCGCATTTGCTGTTTCACGGCAGAAATATCCTTGCACTTTTCTCCCAACCGTGCTATACTTCCACTGAAATCAAGGATTTAGGAGGTTTTTTATGGCCATTCTTCTGACCGGCGGCGCCGGGTTCATCGGCAGCCATACGGCCGTTTCTCTGCTCAATGCGGGGCTGGAGATCATCATCGTCGACAATCTTTACAACAGCGCCCCGAAGGTCATTGACCGCATCGAAACGATCACCGGCAAGCGTCCGGCCTTCGTCGAGGCTGACTGCTGCGACAAGGCGGCAATGGACAAGGTCTTCAGCGACTATGACATCACCGGTGTCATCCACTTTGCGGGGCTCAAGGCTGTCGGCGAATCTGTCCAGAAGCCGCTGCTCTACTACCGCAACAATCTCGACTCCACGCTGACCGTTCTGGAGGTCATGCGCGCGCATAACTGCCATCAGTTTGTTTTTCCTCCTCCGCCACCGTTTACGGCGACCAGCCCGCCCCTCTGTATGAGACGGCGCAGACCGGCAACTGCTCCAACCCCTACGGCTGGACGAAGTTCATGATCGAGGAGATCCTGAAGTCCGCCTGCACGGCGGATCCGACGCTGTCGGTCGTTCTGCTGCGCTACTTCAATCCCATCGGCGCACACGAATCCGGCCTGATCGGTGAGAATCCGAACGGCATTCCGAACAATCTGATGCCTTACATCACGCAGGTCGCCATCGGCCGCCGCGAAAAGCTGACCGTCTTCGGCAACGACTATGACACCCCGGACGGCACCGGTGTGCGCGACTACATCCACGTCGTCGATCTGGCTGACAGGCCATCTGTGCGCGATCCAGTACGCCGAGCAGCACACAACTACCAATTGTAGGTCAAGCCCTCGGCTTATTAGTATCAGTCAGCTACACACCTTACGGCGCTTCCACCTCTGACCTATCAACGTCATAGTCTACGACGAGCCTTACTCCTTTTAAGGATGAGAGATCTTATCTTAGGGGGAGTTTCACGCTTAGATGCCTTCAGCGTTTATCTCGTCCCGACGTAGCTACCCAGCTATGCTCTTGGCAGGACAACTGGTGCACCAGAGGTCAGTCCATCCCGGTCCTCTCGTACTAAGGACAGCTCCCTTCAAATCTCTTACGCCCGCAACAGATAGGGACCGAACTGTCTCACGACGTTCTGAACCCAGCTCGCGTGCCGCTTTAATTGGCGAACAGCCAAACCCTTGGGACCGAATACAGCCCCAGGATGCGACGAGCCGACATCGAGGTGCCAAACCTCCCCGTCGCTGTGGACGCTTGGGGGAGATCAGCCTGTTATCCCCAGGGTAGCTTTTATCCGTTGAGCGATGGCATTTCCACTCACATACCACCGGATCACTAACTCCTACTTTCGTACCTGCTCGACCCGTCGGTCTCGCAGTCAACTTGGCTTATACGTTTACACTCATTGCATGGTTTCCATCCATGCTGAGCCAACCTTTGAGCGCCTCCGTTACATTTTAGGAGGCGACCGCCCCAGTCAAACTGCCCGCCTAACAGTGTCCCCCGACCAGATTCATGGCCGCAGGTTAGAAACCCAGCAATCCAAGGGTGGTATCCCAAGGGTGACTCCACAGCGCCTAACGACTCTGCTTCTAAGTCTCCCACCTATCCTGTACATGAATTACCGAATCTCAGTATTAAGCTGCAGTAAAGCTCCATGGGGTCTTTCCGTCTAGTTGCGGGTAACCGGCATCTTCACCGGTACTACAATTTCGCCGGGTAGGCTGTTGAGACAGTGCCCAAATCGTTACGCCATTCGTGCGGGTCAGAACTTACCTGACAAGGAATTTCGCTACCTTAGGACCGTTATAGTTACGGCCGCCGTTTACTGGGGCTTAAATTCAGACCTTCGCTTGCGCTAAGTCCTCCTCTTAACCTTCCAGCACCGGGCAGGCGTCAGCCCCTATACGTCATCTTTCGATTTAGCAGAGACCTGTGTTTTTGGTAAACAGTCGCTTGGGCCTTTTCACTGCGGCCCTCTTTCGAGGGCGCCCCTTCTCCCGAAGTTACGGGGCAATTTTGCCGAGTTCCTTAACAACCTTTCTCCCGTTGGCCTTAGGATTCTCTCCTCATCTACCTGTGTCGGTTTGCGGTACGGGCACCCTATCTTCGCCTTTTCTCGCCACAGAGCATCGCCGACTTCCCTACTGTAGTTCGGTCCCTTTCGCCCGGGTCAACCAACGCCCGGGTTCGGCTATCTCTATGTGTCAGCTTTTATCGATAAGGTGGCTACGGAATTTCAACCGTATGTGCATCGACTACGCCTTTCGGCCTCGCCTTAGCTCCCGGCTTACCTTGGGCGGACGAACCTTCCCCAAGAAACCTTAGATTTTCGGCCATTATGATTCCCACATAATTCTCGCTACTCATTCCGGCATTCTCACTCGTGTACAGTCCACACGTCCTCTCGATCGTACTTCACCCCGTACACGACGCTCCCCTACCACTGCGCAATGCGCAATCCCAAGCTTCGGTTACATGCTTAGCCCCGTTAAATTTTCCGCGCAAGATCACTCGACCAGTGAGCTATTACGCACTCTTTGAACGAGTGGCTGCCTCTAAGCCAACATCCTGGTTGTTTTCGCAATCTCACATCGTTTTCCACTTAGCATGTATTGGGGACCTTAGCTGTGGGTCTGGGCTTTTTCCCTTTTGACTACGGATTTTATTCTCGCAGTCTGACTGCTGGTAAGCATTTCTCCGACATTCTTAGTTTGATAGGGTTCAGTAAGCTCATCGCCCCCTAGCCCATACAGTGCTTTACCGCCGGGAAACTCATTACCCACGCTAGCCCTAAAGCTATTTCGGGGAGAACCAGCTATCTCCAAGTTCGTTTGGAATTTCACCGCTAGCCACAACTCATCCCCGGTCATTGCAACGTACGTGGGTTCGGACCTCCATGGAGCTTTACCTCCACTTCATCCTGGTCATGGCTAGGTCACCTGGTTTCGGGTCTATGGCCACTAACTTCATACGCCCTCTTCAGACTCGGTTTCCCTACGCCTCCGACACTGAATGTCTTAAGCTCGCTAGTGACTATAACTCGCCGGACCGTTCTACAAAAAGTACGCCACCACCCTTTAACGGGCTATGACTGCTTGTAAGCACAAGGTTTCAGGTACTATTTCACTCCCCTCCCGGGGTTCTTTTCACCTTTCCCTCACGGTACTGCTCCTCTATCGGTCATCAGGTAGTATTTAGGCTTGGAGGGTGGTCCCCCCGGCTTCCCACGGGATTCCTCGTGTCCCGCGGTACTCTGGATCCAGACTGTCAGTCTTCATTTTCGACTACGTGGCTCTCACACTGTCTCGCCGGCCTTCCCATGCCGTTCGTCTAATTACCTCTGATCATGATGTCTGTCCGTAACCCCGAAGATATTGCTACCTTCGGTTTGGCCTCTTCCGCGTTCGCTCGCCACTACTAGCGGAATCTCGGTTGATGTCTTTTCCTCGCCCTACTTAGATGTTTCAGTTCAGGCGGTTCCCTACGTACTGCTATTTGATTCACAGCACGTTGATACGGTATTGCCGTACCGGGTTTCCCCATTCGGATATCTCCGGATCAATGCTCATTTGCAGCTCCCCGAAGCTTTTCGCAGCTTATCACGTCCTTCATCGGCTCCTGATGCCAAGGCATTCCCCTTGCGCTCTTAATAGCTTGACCTAATAGACATTCCGTTGCTGCTCCTCTTCAAATCATCGACATTTCGATTTGAGATTTCTGGTTCTCAAATTATAATTGAGTAGAATTATGCAGGCTCATTAAGTTCTTTACCTTTTAGAAATTGTATCATTACCCTAAAAAATAATTTGTTCCTTACTGTTGCCTTCTCATAATTTGCATCATTCATCATGGTGTTCAGTTTTCAAGGTGCATCGTCGTGCAAACTTTGAGTTTGCGCCCTTTAAGCGGCAGGTCTCACTCGCTTCGTTGCTGCTCCTCTCAGATCACAGCAGGCTGTGATCTGTCTGAGCCTTCTTTAAGACTCATTGAAATCCCCGCTTGGAGACTTCAATCAACCTTAAAGTGTTCAGCTCGGAGAGTGGTGGGCCAAAGTGGACTCGAACCACCGACCTCACGATTATCAGTCGTGTGCTCTAGCCAGCTGAGCTATTGGCCCGTTTTGAGTGGTGGAGATTAGCGGGATCGAACCGCTGACCTCCTGCTTGCAAGGCAGGCGCTCTCCCAGCTGAGCTAAACCCCCATCTCCACGCCCTTCAGGCACCGAAGTGCGCCCTCTAAATTAAACAACGAGAAATCATTTAGTCAAACATCTGACTGACCTTAGGACACTACCCAATCTTATTCAGATTGGAAGTTCTCCTTAGAAAGGAGGTGATCCAGCCGCACCTTCCGATACGGCTACCTTGTTACGACTTCACCCCAATTATCAGACCCACCTTCGGCCGCGCCCTCCTTGCGGTTAGACTACGGACTTCGGGTGTTCCCAACTCTCATGGTGTGACGGGCGGTGTGTACAAGGCCCGGGAACGTATTCACCGTAGCATGCTGATCTACGATTACTAGCAATTCCAACTTCATGCAGGCGAGTTGCAGCCTGCAATCCGAACTGAGACGGCTTTTGGGGATTTGCTCTGCCTCGCGGCTTTGCTTCCCTCTGTTGACCGCCATTGTATTACGTGTGTAGCCCGGGACATAAGGGGCATGATGATTTGACGTCGTCCCCGCCTTCCTCCGTTTTGTCAACGGCAGTCTCGCTAGAGTGCTCTTTCGTAGCAACTAACAATAGGGGTTGCGCTCGTTGCGGGACTTAACCCAACATCTCACGACACGAGCTGACGACAACCATGCACCACCTGTCTCTACTTTCCCCGAAGGGCACCTAATGCATCTCTGCTTCGTTAGTAGGATGTCAAATCCCGGTAAGGTTCTTCGCGTTGCGTCGAATTAAACCACATAATCCACTGCTTGTGCGGGCCCCCGTCAATTCCTTTGAGTTTCAATCTTGCGATCGTACTCCCCAGGTGGAATACTTATTGTGTTAACTGCGGCACGGAAGGGGTCAGTCCTCCCACACCTAGTATTCATCGTTTACAGCGTGGACTACCAGGGTATCTAATCCTGTTTGCTCCCCACGCTTTCGCGCCTCAGCGTCAGTTGTCGTCCAGCAGGCCGCCTTCGCCACTGGTGTTCCTCCTAATATCTACGCATTTCACCGCTACACTAGGAATTCCGCCTGCCTCTCCGATACTCAAGAAGAACAGTTTCAAAAGCAGTTTATGGGTTAAGCCCAAAGATTTCACTCCCAACTTGCACTCCCGCCTACACGCCCTTTACACCCAGTAAATCCGGACAACGCTTGCAACCTACGTATTACCGCGGCTGCTGGCACGTAGTTAGCCGTTGCTTTTTCTCCAGGTACCGTCACGTCCTTCGTCCCTGGTAAAAGAAGTTTACAACCCGAAGGCCTTCTTCCTTCACGCGGCGTTGCTGGGTCAGGGTTTCCCCCATTGCCCAATATTCCCCACTGCTGCCTCCCGTAGGAGTCTGGGCCGTATCTCAGTCCCAATGTGGCCGTTCAACCTCTCAGTCCGGCTACTGATCGTTGACTTGGTGGGCCGTTACCTCACCAACTATCTAATCAGACGCGAGGCCATCTTTCAGCAATAAATCTTTGGTGTTCCGGTGATGCCCTCAGAACACATTATGCGGTATTAGCAGTCGTTTCCAACTGTTGTCCCCCACTGAAAGGCAGGTTCCTCACGCGTTACTCACCCGTCCGCCACTAAGTCATCCCTTCAACTTGACCGAAGTCTTGTATCGCAGAGCTTCGTTCGACTTGCATGTGTTAGGCACGCCGCCAGCGTTCGTCCTGAGCCAGGATCAAACTCTCAATAAAATGGTATCTTAAAGCCGAAGCTCTAAAATCAATTTCATTCTTCGTTCGCTCTTAGCTATACTCAAGAATTTTCGTTGGCTATTCAAAGAATCTCATTTCTGACATTCACTGAACAACTCTTAACCTTAATTGTCCAAGGTGTTTGTTCATGTTTCTCGTTGTTTAATTTACAAGGTGCACTCCGCAGTTTCGCGGGCTTTTATTGTATCACATCAAGTTTCATTTGTCAAGAACTTTTTCAAATTTTTGTCAAGAACTTTTTTCAAGGTTTTTCAACCGTTTTCTTGGCTCCCATCCAATATGCCCGCGCTCTTCAGAACGCTCGCATATATTATCATCGGGATTCGGGTTTGTCAACCCCTTTTTTCATTATTTTTCATTCTTTTTTATATTTCCTATAACTTGTGTTAATATCGGGATCACACCCCAAAATGTAGCCGCTCCGCCGGCCCATACCGCCGTCGGCAGCCGCTGCGTCAGGAAGCTGACGCCGAAGGCGAGCAGACAGAAGACTCCCTTCCTTCTTCTCTCCCCATCCGGCGCCGAGGCAGACCTCTGCCGTGCGGGCGGCCGCGCACACGAGCAGCGTCAGCAGCGACACCAGCCCGAGCAGCTGCGCCGTGGACAGCAGCAGCTCAAAGCGCTGCATGACGGACAGGACCGACAGGCTTTTCGTGAGCGTATAGAGCGGCTGCGGCAGCTGGGCCGTCCACGCCGGGGACAGACACGCGCTGCACAGCAGCGCCGCCACGCCCGGCAGCACTGCGGCGGCCAACGCGCTCCAGCCCGGCCGCGGCGTCTGCCCCGGACCGTCCAGAAACAGCAGGCACGCGGGCGTCAGGCACAGGCAGAGGCTCAGCCCCGCATCCGCGGCGCTCCCCCACGGCCGGCACCACGCCGCCTGCACATGCCGCAGGGAGGCCAGTGCGATGATACTATATAATAATGCCAGACAGAGCGCCAGCACGCCGCTGACCCGGGCTGCGGCGGCTTGTCCCTTCCGGCTGGCCAGCGCGGCCAGCAGCAGCGGGACTGCGGGCGCCAGTGGGCCGAGATCGTCCTCAAACGCGATCTGGCTCGCCGCAGCCGCGCCGGAGGCTGCCAGCAGCAGCCAGAGGCACACCGCCGCGCCCGATCTGCCCGCTGCGCTGACCGAAGCCCGGGCCATCTGCTCCGGCAGACTCTGCCCGCTCCGGCGCTGCAGCGTCTGCAGAAACAGCACGATCCCGCCCGCCGCCGCGCTTCCCGCCAGCACCCAGAGCCAGCCGCGCCCGGCCAGCGCCATGGCCGCCGGAACGCTCAGCGCGCACAGCCCCACGCCCGGCTCTGCCGCGGCGTCAGCTTATCCTGCAAGCTTCATCCCTCCGTCCTCCGCCGGCAGCAGCTGCGCCGGGCGGATCTGATCCCCGCGGGCCAGCGCCGCGCGCGCGCGCAAGCGCGAGCGTCAGCGTCCCCGAGTGCGCCTGCTAAAAACTCCACGGCCTCAGCCGCGTGCAGCTCCGGCAGCCGGGCCAGATACAGCTTGGCCGCCGGGCGGAACTGCGGCTGCTGCGCAGCCGCAGGCAGCAGGGCTCCGGCGCTCTGCAGCAGCACGATATGCTCCGCCGTGTCGAGAAACAGCGTCCCCTCCGCGCATTCTGCCATATCGGCCAGCGCGGCGGCCAGCGTCGGGCCGGACCCGGCCGCGCCGTTGTCGGCCTCCACGGTGATCGCGCCGTCCCCGGCCCCGATCACGAGCACCTGGGCCGGGAGCAGCTTCGCCGCGTCCGTGCCGGTGCGCGGCAGCATGCAGAGGCAGACGGCCGACGCCGCGGCCAGCAGCCAGATACAGATGCGGTTCATATTCCGTCCCCCTGATTTCGAAGATCCTGCGGCCGCAGCGCGGCCTCGCGCCATTTCTGCCGGATCAGGCGCGGGCGCAGGATGGTGCGGGCTGCCCGGGCGTCGGAAAACGGCGTCAGATACGAAACGTCCAGACTCGTCAGCCCCGACAGATGGATCAGCAGCAGCACGCCGCCCGCTGTCAGCGCGAACAGGCCGCCCACGCCAGCCAGAATCGCCAGCGCGAACCGCCAGACGCGGATGGCGTCGGACAAATCCCGGCTCGGCAGCGTAAAGCCGCAGATCCCGGCCGACGCCGCCACGATCAGCGCCGCCGGGGAGATCAGCCGCGCATCGACCGCGGTCGTCCCGACGGCAAGCCCGCCGATGATCGACACCGCCGTGCCGATGGCCTGCGGCAGATGGAGCCCCGCCTCCTGCAGCAGCTCAAAGGCCGCCAGCAGGCCGATGACCTCAAAGACGGTGTCGAACGGCACCTCCTGCTTGGAATCGATGATGGCGAGCAGGAGCTTGGTCGGGATCATCTCCTGATGGTACGTCGCCATCGCCACATACAGCCCCGGCAGCAGCAGCGCCGCCAGCAGCTCCAGATACCGCAGCACCCGCAGGCAGGTAGCGGAAATATAGTCGACCGCGCGGTCCTCCGTCGATTTCATCAGAATGCCGAGATCCACTGGCGCGAGATACCCCAGCGGCAGCCCGTCGACAAGCAGGCCCACCTGCCCGTTCAAAAGCCCCTGGCAGAACGTATCCGGCCGCTCGGTGTACTGCAGGAGCGGGAAAGGCCGTTTTACGCGAGCCGGTCACATATTCCTCCACGCTCGCGGGCGTCAGCATCCCGTCGATGTCGATCGCCGCCAGCCGCTGCTCCATGCGCCGGACGAGCGCCGGATCCGTCAGATCCGCAAGGAAGCAGACCGTGACGGCCGTCTGGCTCCGAAGGCCCACGGTCTTCTGCACGAAGCGCAGCTGCGCCGAGCGCAGATGGCGGCGCAGGAGGCTCGTGTTGATGCGCATGGTCTCGGTAAAGGCGTCCTTCGCGCCCTTGACCGTGTTTTCCGATTCCGGCGCGGACGGGCCACGGCGGGTATCGGTCTTCGTCTCGAAGCAGAGCGCCGCGCCCGTGCCGGGAAAGACGACGGCGCAGTAGCCGTGCAGCAGCTTGTCCGCGGCGTCCTCCGGCGTCGTGACCCGCTCGGCCACGGCGCAGTAGACCCGTGCCTGCTCCGCCTGGGCGAGCACCGCCTGCATGCTGCCGGGCTGCACCGTCTGCATGAGCGGACGCAGGACCTGCTCCGCGATATCGCCGCCGGACGTCAGCCCGTCGAGAAACAGCACGTCCAGCTTCTGCCCGCCGGCCATGATCTGCCGCTCCGCCACATCCGCGCTGCCGCCGAACAGCGCCCGCAGCTCCGCCGCGCCCCAGTTTTCCATCCTGACCGCCTCCCGTACAAAACTCTTCTGTCATTTTTCCGCATATGGAGAAAACTATACCTGTTTTCCCCGTGCAGGTTTGCATATCCCGGCAGTTTGTGGTAGACTATAGCGAAAGCTATGCGTCGGCTGACGCGATCACACATATATAATATGTATTGTTTGGAGATGCACCGCCATGTATGAACTCATCAACGACAAGACGCTCGCAGAATACGAAGCGTTTTTGCAGCAGCACCCCAAGGGCCATTTTCGCCCAGAGCAGCCTCTGGGCGAAGCAGAAGCCCATGTGGGCCTGGAACGCCGTCGCCGTGCGCGGCGAGGACGGGAAGATCAAGGGCTCGCTGGCCCTGATGTCCCGCAAGGTGCCCGGCATCGGCCGGACGCTGCTATACGGCTGCCGCGGCCCGGTCTGCGATCTACGCGACCGGGAGACCTTTGCAGAGCTGCTCGAGGGTGCGAAGGCCCTCGCCAAGCAGCAGAAGGCCTACGTCATCAAGATCGACCCCGACGTCCCCTCCTCCGACACGGCGTTCGCGGAAATGATGCGCTCGTTCGGCTTCCGGTGCAAGGAGGGCGGCAAGAATTTTGAGGCCATCCAGCCCCGCTACGTCTTCCGTCTGAATGTCGAGGGCAAGACTGAGGAGGAGCTCATGGCTGGCTTCCACCAGAAATGGCGCTATAACATCCGCCTCGCCGAGCGCAAGGGCGTCACGGTCCGCATCTGCGGCAAGGAGATGGTCCCCGCGTTCTCCGACCTGATGCTCACGACCGGCGTGCGCGACGGCTTCGTCACCCGCCAGCCGGAGTATTTTGCGAATATGCTCGATAATCTCGGCGAGCATGCGCGGCTCTACATGGCCTTTGACCCGGAGGGAACGCCGATCGCGGGCACGCTCGCCATCCACTACGGCGACAAGGTCTGGTATCTCTACGGCGCGTCCAGCAACGAGCACCGCAATCTGATGCCCAACTATCTCCTCCAATGGCGCATGATCCAGTGGGCGGTCGAGACCGGCTGCCGTATCTACGACTTCCGCGGGGTCTCCGGCAATGTGTCGGAGGATAACCCGCTCTACGGTCTGTTCCGCTTCAAGCAGGGCTTCGGCGGGGCGTTCACCGAGTTCGTCGGCGAGGAGGATCTGGTCCTCTCCCCGTTCATCTACTGGGCCGTGGAGCACGGCACGTCGGTCTTCAAGGACCTGCGCAAGACCGTCTATCTCATCAAAAACCGCGGAAAAAAGTAAGGCAGGAGGCGCAGCATGAAAGCGTATGTCGTCGATTCCGCCGCCGTGCGGAGCAATCTGCAGCAGCTGCAGACCCGCGCGGGCAGCGCGGTTTTGTGGGCCGTCCTCAAGGGGGACGGCTACGGGCTGGGGCTTTTGCCGATGGCCGCCATCTGCCGGGAGGCCGGGGTCACGCACTTTGCCGTGACCGAGGTCAGCGAGGTCAGCCGCCTGCGCGCGGGCGGCTTTGCCGACGCTTCGATCCTGATGCTCCGTCCGACGAGCGAGCAGGACGAGCTGCGGCAGCTGCTGCAGCTCGGCGCGATTTTGACCGTCTCGAGCCAGAATGACGCGGCGGTTTTGAACGGCGTGGCCCAGGAGCTCGGCGTACAGGCCGAGGTCCACGTCAAGATCGACACCGGCATGGGCCGCTACGGCTTTTTGCCGGACGAGCTCGACCAGCTGCTGCCCATCTTCCGCTACATGCCCGGTCTGCACGTGACCGGCATCTATACTCATCTGCATTCCGCCTTCTGCAGCCAGAAGGCGACGATCGCACAGGCCGAGGCCTTTCAGCGCGTTCTCGATCAGCTGCACGCGTCCGGCTGCGAGACCGGCATGGCGCACATGCTGAACTCCGCCGGACTCCTCAAATATCCGCAGTACGCGATGGACGGCGTGCGCGTGGGTTCCGCCATTCTCGGGCGGGTCAGCGTACACGGCAATTTCGGCCTCACGCGCATCGGCGAATGCCAGGCGACCGTCGAGGAGCTGCGCTGGCTGCCGAAGGGCCACAGCTGCGGCTACGGCGCGGGCTGGACCGCGAAGAAGCCCACCCGCGTGGCCGTTTTCTCCGTCGGCTGGTATCACGGCTTCGGCGTCGAGATGGGAAACGACCTGTTCCGCTTCCGCGACTGCCTGCGCGGCGTGCTGCGAAACCTCAGGCAGATGATCTTCAAAAAGCACGTCACCGTGACGGTGAACGGGAAAAAGTGCCGGGTCCTCGGCCACATCGGCATGCTCCACACCTGTGTGGACGTGACGAACGTCCCCCTGCGCCGTCGGCGATCCGGCGGTATTCGATCTCAAGCCTTTGCTGCTCAAGGGCATCGAGGTCGTCTACCGGTAAGGAGGCACTATGGCAGAAAAAATCGCCGCCGTCGCCACCGGGCATGCCCGGACCGGCATCGGCATTCTGCGCCTGTCCGGCGACGGGTGCATCGAGGCAGCCGGGCAGGTCTTCCAGCTGCAGTCCGGCAAGCCGCTTTCCTCCCTTCCCGACCGCAAGCTTGCCCTCGGCACGCTCTTTGACGTGCAGGGGCGCCCCATCGACCACTGCATGGCCTTCATCTCCCGCGCCCCGCACTCCTACACCGGCGAGGATACCGCCGAGATCCAGTGCCACGGCTCCCCCGCCGCGCTGGCCGCGGGGCTCGAGGCGCTGTTCGCCGCCGGGTTCCGGCAGGCGCGGCCGGGCGAATTTACCCGCCGTGCGTTTTTGAACGGCCAGATGGATCTGACGCAGGCAGAGGCCGTCATCGACCTCATCGACGCCGAGACCGCCGACGCCGCGGCCAACGCCGCCGGGCAGATCGCGGGTGCGATGCGCAAAAGGATCGACCCGGTCTACGACAGCTGGGTCGATATCTGCGCGCACTTCCACGCCGTGCTCGACTATCCCGACGAGGACATCGACCCGTTCGAGCTCAGCCAGCTGGAATCTGCGCTCCAGGCGAGCAGCCGGACGCTCTCCGCGCTGCTTTCCTCCTGCCACCGGGGCCGGATGGTCCGATCCGGCGTCAGGATCACCATCCTCGGCAGCCCGAACGCGGGAAAATCCAGCCTTCTCAACGCGCTCTCCGGCTTTGACCGCGTGATCGTCACAGACATCCCC
>VOFC01003257.1_pt1 | contig 71300 bp, 93 predicted proteins | sample 5384161 | NCBI WGS metagenome assembly VOFC01 (sample SAMN12384722, study PRJNA508395) | human gut metagenome | isolation source: healthy gut B | host: Homo sapiens
AAGGAGAATATAATGGCTGACAAAAAGCAATTATAGATGAAACGCAATTTGAAGCTCAGTATGATGCAGAAGCAAAATTGCTATTAGCACAGAAACCATTTCTAGCAAATATTTTAGTGCGTACAGTAAAGGATTATATGGGATTAAATCCATGTGATGTTGAGAAGCTTATAGAAGGAGAACCTTATATAAGCACAATACCGGTCGAGCCAGGATTTACAAATTCAGTGCAGATTAAGGGGATGAATTCTGAAAATAAAGTTCGAAATGAAGGGGTTGCATATTTTGATATCTTATTTTATGTGCGTACATCAGATGGATTATCAAAGGTAATAATCAATATTGAGGCACAAAAGTCTGAACCAATAGATTATGATGTTGAAATGAGAGGTCTGTATTATGCGATTAGAGAGGTTTCATCGCAGTTGGACAGAGAGTTTGATTCTCAGAATTATAATGGATGCACATAGCGATTCAATGTAATATTTACATTGGAATGTCCACTCACTTACACTCTTAGCGTCGGCGCCGCTGCTGATACAGTTTGTAGCAAAGGTGTGGCGTAATGCATGAAAGTGAGTATTCCCGATACCTGCTTCTCTTATATAGATATGAAATCTATTCTGATAAGTGCGGGGATCCATAGGCTGATTTTTCTTTAGAAAATAAGAGTCACCTTTCATTGAAGTGTTATAATAATCTGACAGCTTGTCATATATAAAGTCCGGGATAGGAATCTCACGAAGTGAATTTGAAGTCTTTGGTGAATCTATATATAAAGAAGTCTTTCTCGTGGCAGTGTGGTTATTTTGTGATGAACCGGATGTGTGTACCGTATCTACCGGTAGTCTCTGCACTGTGCGATTGACATGCAGAGTGCGACTAATCATGTCAATATCTTCCCATTTCAGGGCACAAATTTCTCCTAAACGCAGCCCCATAAAAAGGCACAATAAAATACCGAGCTTATAGATATCAAGCTCGGTAAGAAGATACTCGTTAGCTTTTGCTGGTCTGTTGTATTGATTGTATTTATGTTGTTTGAGGATGTGACGGATGAACGCTTTGACCTGTACGACAGATGAATTTCTCCGGTGCCATATGTTGCAGCTCCATATGCAAGGATTGAATTGAATATACAAAGTATGCTCTTTGTAACGCTCTCACCGGCTGTCTCAGGCAGTAGCTTGAGTATTTCATTCTGATTTAACTCATCTATGACGCTTTCTCCCCAGTTCGGTTTGATATATTTATTGTATATAGTAGAATACTTTTAATATTTTTGAATGGTAGAGCACTTCCGGCTGGATGCTATACTTTCAAGCCATTTCTCAGCGACTTCTTTTTACGGTGATAGCGGACTGCTTGTGGGCTGCTGTTTGATTAAGTGAAGCTGCTTTCGCTGTAAGCAGCCTTTCTGTTACTTCCTTATAGCTGTGGCCGTATACCGATTTATAAAATAATCAAACTCTTCTTCTTTTATTCCCAAACCAAGACAGACCTTTTTCAATGGATAATAATATGATTCATTTTGCTTAAGCTTGACTGATTGCAATAATTCCCATGCACTGATACATTCCAGATTTTCTGAGCAAAAAATCATATGAAAGACATCCAAGTCCTTCAATTCCACCTTCTACTGTTAACAATGTGGGAGTGTATACTGTGAACTTTTCAAATTTTTGTTTTCTATGAAGTTCTGTTGCAAATAGTTCGTTTATACTTTGCTGGTATGATTCTCCATAATTACCTTTAATCATATATCTGCGGGCCTGAAGTGTCAATACACCATTTTTTCTGAAGTTCTCCCTGTGAAGCAGCGCAGTTAAATTTTGTTTTCTTCCTTAAATCAAGTAAATTGTCCTTGTTTAGTGTTATTTCACCAAATGTATCTACGAAATCATTTGTAAACAGATTTACATCTTTCCATTCGATATCTTCACCACGAGGTTTAAATAACAATCCGACAAACTTAAGGCCAAATTATCTACCAAAGCACTGTTTGTTGAAGAATATCCAAGTCTTTGCAGGGCAGTCTTAGCTCCGTGCCTCGTCTTAGGAATAGCCCTGTCCTTCCACCAATCATGAAATTTCATATCATTCATCTGTCCACCTATAGGAAAGTGGGCAAGAGCTGCTTCATTTTTTCTGTAATTTCCGAGAGTTCCACCTTCTGTCAGCTCCATCAGGCAAACAGGTATATCTTTATGCATTAAATAGTATTCTTTAGCTATTTTCTTCGCCATATATTAACTCCATATAATATCTTCTGTTTTATCAAGTCTACAGTCACGATTAAATTTATCAACTATTTCATAATAGGATTCAAATAAATCAGCCACATATAATGAAAGATTTTTTTCCTTAACACCATCAAGATCTTCACCTATCTTGATTTTTGTACCTATTGAATCAATTAAATACCCAGCGTCTCTGTTATAATAATAAATCTTACCGTTATTATCTTCAATTTTACACATATTATCATTATCTATCGGTAACTGGTTGGCAATCAATTTTATAATATACGGCGTTGGCGAGCTTTCTCCCTGCTCCCATTTTTGCAATGTACTTATTGGTATATTGAACATCTACGTTGCGAAAGGCCGGTAGTATTTCGTATTTCCTTAATGTTCATAATAACAAACCTCCCCATAAAAAATATATCCAATTTGGTTACTTTTTTGTTATTATACCCAAATCAGATATATAATGTCAATATAATTTAATTTATTTCTGACCACAATTTTGACCATCTAAAAATAAAAAATATATAAAAGGTAAATAGTAACCCGAGAATCCCCTTTGTAACCCAAGACTCCCTCTTTGTAAATGAAAATCCTGTTTTGTAAGCGAGATTCCCGGTTTGTAAATGAAATTCCCGGTTTGTAAGCAAGATTCCCGAATTTTCATTTCTATTTCGATATGATATAATACGTTCAGCAATAAATTTGCGTACAACAACCAGAGATCAATTCTCTCTCGAAATTTTTGTATTCGGAGAATCCATCCCCGTTTTTGATTAGATAGAGTTGTTCTATTCTGGCTCTAGCGGCACTCAGCAAATTTATTTGTTACTTTTTGAGAAGTTTAGGCTTTAAGATGATGTTCTCGGCGGCAACCGGTGAGCATCCCAGTCTCTTAAGCACATCTTCTCCATAGTAAAAGCTGAATGTTTCGTATGGGCTACGGTTGTTCAGCTTTTTTCTTTTATAAGAATTGATATGGTTCATCATCAGAGTAATATCCTGTTGTGTCAGCTCATCGAAACTGCTTCCTTTTGGCAGGATACGACGTATCAATTCATGGTTGACTTCACAGGCTCCTTTTTGATAAGGAGCACTTGGATCGCAATAAAATATCTTTGTTCTATTGCATGGAATGGTGCTACGTTTTTCGATTTCCTTTGGATTTGAAAACTCACTTCCGTTATCTGTCAGAATAACCGGAAACAAGCTATTAAATGTTTTTTGACCCAAGGACTTCATCCAATAAGTTTATGATCTCTATTACAGAGGCTGATGTATTTGCGTCCCGCAAAAAGCCAGCATGAGACTGCTTTCTACAAAGTGTATGGTAAGAAGACATTTTCCTCCCACACGACCAATCACGCTATCCATTTGTACAATGGTCGTTTCTGGGTGCGCTCCCAGATATTTTTGAAAATCAGCGTAGCTTCGTTCAATACGGCAGCCCCTGTCAACTTTAAATTCAGGCTTCTTATAACGGGGACGGTATTTCACTTTACGGGGCAGATCAATGTTCCTGATATCAAAGAGCTGGGCATCCACGTAGTTATACAATGTCTTTTCACTGCACATCAGTTCATCTACATGAGCAAGATAGATTTGATGAAGCGACTGCCCATTTTTAACTAAAGGACTGATGATCCCGTTAATTCTTGCAATATCATCTTCGTTGGACATGATACCGGTTCTGGCTTCCGAAACAGCATGATGTGCACGCTCATGTGCATCTGCCGGATCATAAATACGTTTTAATAACGTGCATTTCGGCAGCTGACTGCAGCCATTACAAACATAAGGTGGCTTATTTTTGACAGAACAGACATCTTCAGAACTACAAAATCAGAACAATGTAAGCTTGTGCAAATTCAGAGCACAGGCTCCAGGACGACATTTGTCATAGGAAAGCAGATTGGCAATGGTTGTACGGTCCTTTCCTAAGCTTGTTCCGTTGAGCAAATCCTTTTTGCTTTGCATGTAGCAGCCGGAATTAACAGAAAAGGATTATACGGATATCCAGGACGACCGCTTTTCGAGACCATGCTGGAGGAAAAGCAGATGGCAGCCGTCATCCATCCGACCGGCACGGGCAAGTCGATGATAGCCTTCAAGCTCGTGGAGCAGCATCCGCACAAGCACTTTCTATGGCTATCGCCAAGTGAGTACATCTACAAGACACAGCTTGAGAACATAGACACACAGTTCTCAAACATAGAATACATGTCATACAGCAGACTCATGAAGCATGAGGACAGCATAGACACCCTGCACCCTGACTATATCATACTCGATGAGTTCCACCGCTGTGGAGCCGCAGAGTGGGGCAAGAGTGTAAGAAAGCTTCTGGAAGCATATCCGAAGGCAAAGCGCCTGAGACTCTCAGCGACAAACATACGCTATCTGGACAACCAGCGCAATATGGCAGAGGAGCTCTTTGAGGGCAACATAGCCTCAGAGATGACACTCGGAGAAGCAATCGTGAGGGAAATACTTCCGGAACCTAAATATGTCATAGCCATGTATTCATACAAGAAAGAGCTCGAACAACTGAAAAAAAACGAATCGAGGGCTTATCAAACCCGGGACTTGTATCGGAAAACGAAAAGCTTCTAGAGCAGCTAAAACGTGCACTCGAGCAGGCAGACGGCCTCACAGAGGTCTTTGCCAGACAGATGACAAAGCCTGATGGCAAATACATAGTATTCTGCTCGGGCAGAGAGCATATGGATGAGATGAAGGCGCAGGCTGGTGACTGGTTTAGCAAGGTGGACAAAAAAAGCCACACATATACACAGCGTACTACAACGAAGCGTCGACCAGCAAAGCCTTTGCCGAATTCAAAAAGGACACAGGAAGCCACTTAAAGCTCCTCTACTGCATAGACATGCTGAACGAGGGCATACATGTGGACGATGTGGACGGAGTAATACTGCTTCGCCCTACGGTGTCACATCATCTATCTACAGCAGATAGGTAGAGCTCTGTCAGCAGGAAGCAAAAACCAGCCGGTCATCTTTGACCTGGTCAACAATTTCGACAGCCTCTACTGCATAGACTGCTTGAAAAACGAGATGCAGGAAGCATTTTTACTGTATCCGGACACTCACTCGCCAAGAGAGCACTTTGACGACAGATTCCGCATCATTGACGAGACCAAGGACAGCAGGGAGATATTCATGCGCCTGCAGGAAAATCTGGGAAGCGCGTGGGACACATACTATGAGGCAGCAAAGCAGTGGTATGGGAAAATGGAAATCTCAAGATACCAAAGAGCTATGTCACTGAGTCAGGTCTCACACTGGGAGCATGGATAAATACCCAGAGGCGTGTGAAGTCAGGCAATATATCCGGAAACCTCACCTGGGAAAAGATACAAAAGCTAAACGACATAGGCATGATATGGGATGTCATGGACTCAAGCTGGCAGGAGGTACTGGAAGAGCTTAAAAGCTATCGCAATACCTACGGCAATCTGGACATCAAGGCCAAATACGTATCGCCTACAGGCTTCAGGCTCGGCTCATGGATCAACAACATGCGCTTCAAGGTAAAAAAAAAAGTACGGCATAGAGCAGGCACTCACCGATGAGCAGAGAAAAGCACTCGAGGAGCTTGGCATGATATGGGACCACAACAAGCAGAAGTGGGAAGAGTACTACAGCGCAGCCAAGGCCTACTACAAGGAGCATGGAAATCTCGAAGTACCTGCAAAGTACGTTACAGCAGACGGCATACCGCTTGGACGGTGGCTGTCAAACCAGACCAATAGCAGCTCAATGACAGACGAGCAGCTAAAGCGCCTGCAGAGTATAGGCTACAGGTCAGAAAGCAAGACCGCTATACAGTGGAACAGAAAGTTTGAGCTTGCGAAAACATATTACGAGAAAAACGGCAATCTGGACGTACCGGTATCATACTCCACAGACGGAGTGAAGCTGGGACGCTGGATATCAAATATCAGATGCAAAAAGAGAAAAAACCCGAAGGCCAGCGGCATGGTGCTCGACACAGAGCGCATAGCAAGGCTTGACAGCATAGGGATGAACTGGAAATAGGGTAATCAGGAAATACAGGGAGACACAGAAAAAATGTACAGAAAGAAAGGAAGAAGCTGGACAAAGCATATAGATTTTATGCTCTTAGATGTCCTGTGTATGCAGATAGCATTCATAGTGTCATACATATGGCGCTTTGGACCTAACAATCCATACATAGATAAGGACTACAGGATACTGGCAGTAGTATTTCTATTCATAGATTTCTTCGTGGAAATAGTATCCGATGCCTTCAAAAATGCATTGAAGCGCGGCTATCTCGATGAGCTCATAGCTACATGTAAGCATGTGGCACTTGTGGAAATAATAACAACCTTCTTCCTGTTTACCACACATATGGGCGAGATATATTCGCGTATGTCTTACTACATCATGATTCCGATATATATTCTCGTGTCGTACTTAGGCAGAGTAGTATTAAAGAAAATTATCAAAAAAAGAAGCTTCGCTTCATCGAAAAAATCACTCTTTGTTATAGCACCGGAAAAGCTCCTTGAGGAGACACTTCTCGGACTAAAGGAAAATGGCTTTGGATACACACAGATAGTGGCAGCGGCAACAGATGCCGACCTGAAGGGCTAAAACAATATGCGAAATACCAATCGTAGCAAACCATGACGGGATAGTGGACTACGCCTGTGAGGAATGGGTGGATGAGGTGCTTATCCCACCATGTGCGGAGAGCGAATATCCCTACGAAATGGCAGATATATTCCTGGAGATGGGAATAGCTGTTCACAGAGGCATCACCAAAAACAAAGGTCATGGCAGGCAGTTTTAATCAGATAGAAAAAATAGGTGACTACACAGTCATCACAGTCAGCTTGAACTATGCGAGAACCACACAGCTTCTTGCCAAAAAAGAGGCATGGACATACTCGGAGGGCTGGTCGGATGCATCATAACCTTGATAGTGACGATATTTGTGGGACCAGCAATCTATATCGCATCACCCGGACCGATTTTCTTTGCACAAGAGCGAATCGGCAGAAATGGCAGAAAGTTCAAGATGTACAAATTCAGAAGCATGTACATGGACGCCGAGGAGCGAAAGAAGGAGCTCATGGCACAAAACAAGGTGAGCGACGGAATGATGTTCAAGATGGACTTTGACCCGAGAATCATAGGCAATAAGATACTGCCGGATGGAACAAAGAAAACCGGCATAGGACAGTTTATCAGGAAGACATCAATAGATGAGCTGCCGCAGTTTTGGAACATCCTCAAATTCATTATACACCCGAAAGTTATGAACCATTGAATTAGAAAATTGGAGATTACATCTTATGATAACAGTAATAATGGCTGGGGGAAAAGGAACCAGAATCTCATCTGTGGCAAGCGATATACCAAAACCAATGATTGAAATAGAAAGTAAGCCTGTGTTGGAACATGAAATTGAGTGTCTCAGAGAACAGGGGTTTACCGATATCTTGATTACAGTCGGTCATTTGGGAAACATTATTATGGATTACTTTGGTGATGGGGCTGAATTTGGTGTAAATATATCATATTATTTCGAAAAAGAAGTTCTAGGTAATGCTGGAGCGTTATTTAAAGTGAAAGATCAGTTGACAGACGATTTCCTTTTTATTAAATGCAGACGCTATGTTTGATATAGACTTTAATAGATTTGTTGATTACCACTATTCACATGGCGGAATTGCAACTTTGTTTACACATCCGAACAGTCATCCATATGATAGCGGAGTTATTGTTGCAGATTAATCATAGTGTATTAAATTGGCTGTCAAAAGAAGATGAAAGGCCGGAATATTATAAAAACCGAGTTAATGCAGGTCTGCATGTGCTTAGCAAGAAAATTTTGGATGTAAAAGTAGATAAAGAAAAAATAGATCTTGACAGAGATTTACTTAAGCCACTTGCCGGAACAGGGAAAATGTATTGCTATGACAGTCCGGAATATGTGAGAGATATGGGAACCCCGGACAGATATTATGGTGTGTGTGAAGATTACCGGAATGGAATTATAAAGGCACGCAACCTAAGAAATAAGCAAAAAGCAGTATTCCTTGATAGAGATGGTACGATAAATAAATATGTAGGATTTTTGACGGATATAAAGAAATTAGAGCTTATTGATGGTGCAGCCGAAGCTATAAAAAAAGATTAATGAATCGGGTTATCTTGCAATAGTTGTTACAAATCAGCCTGTTATAGCAAGAGGCGAGGTATCCTTTGAAGAGTTGGAGTCTATACATAATAAGATGGAAACACTCTTGGGAGAAAAGGGAGCATACATAAACGGAATCTATTTCTGTCCACATCACCCTGATAAAGGGATTTGCAGGGGAAAGAATAGAATACAAAATTAATTGTGAATGTAGAAAACCCAAACCAGGAATGCTGTTACAGGCGGCAGGAGATTTTAATATTGATTTGTCATCTTCGTGGATGGTTGGGGATGGGAGAAACGATATTGAGGCAGGCAAAAGTGCAGGATGTAAAACTATACTGATAGGTAATGAAGAATTTGGACAGAGTGTGTCAGTTAATAGTTTAAAAGAATTTGTTGATAGATATTTGGAGTAATGCAAATGAATGAAAATGTAAAAAAGCAGCTAGATATATTAGCGAAACGGTATCCTGATTTATCAATGATAGTTGGAGAGATAGAAAATACTTATTTGATTTTAGAAGAATGCTATTGTAATGGTGGAAAGCTATTGGTTGCAGGAAATGGTGGCTCGGCAGCTGATTCAGAACATATAGTCGGAGAGCTAATGAAAGGATTTGAAAATCCAAGAAAACTATCTGATGAATATAAAGATAAGTTGATAGCAATTGATGATCAGATGGGAGCAATTCTGGCAAATAATCTTCAGATGGCTCTTCCGGCAATAGCATTGGATGGACATGTAGCATTAACAACAGCATATATGAATGATTGCGAACCTCTTCTTTGCTTTGCACAGCAGATTAATGGATATGGTCGAGAGAATGATGTTTTTCTTGGAATATCTACATCAGGTAATAGTAAGAATATTTTATATGCAGCTGTTGTGGCAAAAGCAAAGGGAATGAAAGTTGTTGCACTTACGGGAGAAAAGGATAGCAAATTGAGTAAGATTGCAGATGTGACAATTAAAGCTCCGCAATCGAGGACATATATGATACAGGAATATCATTTACCAATCTATCATTGTCTATGCTTGATGTTGGAAGAAAGATTTTTGGAGAGACAGAATAAAAAATGCAGAAACAACCATTACTCAATACATATGTAAATAATGTTACCTTGAATGAGACTATAGAGCAGATAGAATGGTTAATAGCAGATAAGAAGAAGTCATATGTAGTTGCAATCAATGTTGATGTTGTCATTAAGATAGAAAATGATGAATATCTGAAAAAAATAACAGATGACGCTGATATGGTTTTGGTGGATGGAAAACCATTGATATGGATTTCAAAGTTACATAAACGACCTATAAAAGAAAAAAGTATCCGGTTCAGATCTTGTTCCGGAAATTTGTAAAAGAGCAGCTGAGAAAAAATATTCCATTTTTATTGTTGGAGGTAAGGATGGAGTTGCAGAACAGGCAAAAAAGAAACTAGAGGAAAAATATCCAAATATCAATATAGTAGGAACATATGCACCACCATTCGGATTTGAAAAGGATGAATCAGAATTGGAACATATCAATCAGATGATAAGTGAAGCACATCCGGATATAATGATAGGTTGCCTTGGGTGTCCGAAGCAGGAAAAGTGGATTTATGAGAATTATCAAAAGTATGATGCAACAGTGTCAGTATGTGCTGGGGCAACAGTAGATTTTCTGGCAGGAAACGTAAAGCGAGCTCCAAAGTGGATGAGTAATCATGGCTTGGAGTGGTTTTATAGATTCTTGCAGGAGCCGAAGAGGATGTTTCAGAGATACTTTGTGGATGATGTTAAAATATTGGGATTGATAAGGAAATATCGCGTTTAGACAAGAATAAATAATACGCATTGTTTAAACTACGAAGATAATTAGTTTCAATAGCTTGAATGGTTATTTAAAATTACATATTAATATAAAATTGTTGATATATTTAATTGATATTTGGAAAAATATAGAATTGGTAATTATATTATAGAAAGGATATTTAAAATGAACATTCTGATTCAAGCATATGCATGTGCAGCTGATAAAGGGGGGGAGTTTTCTGTTTCATGGGGATGGATTAGACAATTAGATAAACGAGTTCAAGAACAAGATAAAATATTTGTATGTTCACTTACATTGACCGAACATGAAATAGAGAAGAGCGGTCTTAAACATGTAGAACTTATTCCGGTTGATAATTTGGATAAATTTATGAAATACAGTAGTAAACAATATTTTTATCTGATTTGGCAATATTTAGCTTATCGAACAGTAAAAAAAAAAAATTTAAGACTGGATGTAATACATTGCTATTCACTATCGGATTTTAGGTTTCCAGGCTTTTGGTCAAATATGAAAGGTGCATATACAATTTTTGGCCCAGTCGGAGGGGGACAAAGGTGTCCTAAAGCTTTGATTAGATACGATGATAAATCTCACTATTTGAGAGATTTTGTTAATTGGCTTTGTAAAGTGAATCCGATGTATGCCTTACAAGTAAAAAAAATATGATGCTAAATTTGTTGCAAACTATGAAACAAAAGACTATATAAAAGATGCTAATGTGTTAGTTGATGTTCCGTTGGACAACAATTTACAGAAGTTGGAAATTCTACAAAGAAGTAATCATATACCTACAATTCTATGTATGGGAAGATTGATAAATAAAAAAGGTTTTTTGTTTTTTATTGATGTGTTAGAAAAACTTCCAAGAGAGCTTCCTTTTAAAGTAATGATTTATGGAGAAGGTCCACAAAAAAGATCTTATTGAAAAGAAAATTAATCTTTCAAATGTTAAGAATAAAATACAGTTAAAAGGTTATGTAAAACATGAAGATGTAAGAAAAATTTATGAAAAAGCAGATATTTTTGTTGTACCATCTTTAAGGGAGAGTGGAGGAAGCGTGTTTATTGAAGCTATGGCATGTGCACTTCCGGTTGTTTCTCTGGATATGGCATTATCGAGGATACTTAAGGAAAATCAATGTGGATTATTTGTAAATACTGAACAATCGAAAAATGAGATAATAAGTGAATTCGCAAATGATATCGAGAAGTTGGTTGTTGATGAAAAGTTAAGAATACAATTAGGACATAATGGATATAAATTTGTAAACACACAAATTACCTGGGATAGAGAGATAAATTGTGTATATGGAAAGTTATTGAAATAGGAGTATATGATATGTATAGCCAAAAAAGATATAGCAGTTGTCATACTAAACTATAATACATGGGAGGATTCAATAGAAGAAGCAGTTTCAGTGAATTCCATATGTGGTGTAAAGCCTGAGAATATTTATATTATAGACAATTGCTCACCAAATAATTCCTATCAATGTCTTGTGAAAAATGCAAGTGGACGATATACAATAGTTAAATCAGATGAAAATTGTGGATATGCGGCTGGAAATAATATAGGACTGAGATATGCATATGATAATCAGTATAAATACGCGTGGATTTTAAATAATGATATTATCATAGAAGATAGTAATCTTATTGAAAAAAATGCTAAATGTGTTTAGAAAGGATAGGAGTGTTGCTGTAGTTAATCCAGATGTTTATTCTTTGGACGGACATATGTTTAATAGAGATTCAAGACGTCCATCATTTTGGGATTTCACTATCGGAATGCTAAGGTATAGAAAGAAAGGACGAATCATAAAAGATTTAGGTGGATATGCATATGTTTATCGTCCGCAAGGATGTTGTATGATGGTGGATTTAGAAAAAATGCATGAAATAGATTATATGGATGAGCATACTTTTTTGTATTGTGAAGAAATGATATTGGCAGAAAGATTGTTAAAAAAGAATTATCATTGTGCGTTAGTAACGGAAGTGGTATTATTCATAATCATTCCAAAACAGTAAAAGCAAACGTTAAAAAAGAAAAGTGCATAAAATCCAGTTGGATAGCTTTTAAGTACTATTTAGAAGCATATAGAAAATATGGCATACTAAAGAGCTTAATTTGTATATTTTTTTATCAGTTTAAATTAATTTTATTAGGAGATTGATATGAAATTTAGTATTGTAATTCCCATATATAATGTAGAAAAATATATCAGAGAGTGTTTGGACTCTATTGTAATTCAGTTAAAAGAAGATATTGAAATTATATTGGTAGATGATGGATCTACAGATAAAAGTGGTGATATTTGCGAGGAATATAAAAAAAAATATATGGAGATAGTATTAGGTTTTTCATAAAAAAAAAAAATGAAGGTCTATTGTTGACTAGAAGATTTGGGCTTTGTAAAGCGTCAGGAGAATATATTATAAATTGTGATTCCGATGACTGTATGGAACCTGGAGCAATTGAAAAATTAAGGGAAATTATTAATAAAAAGAAATATGATGTAATTATATACAATATGTATTCATATAGCGAGTTAGGGAAAATATCTTTTTTCGAAAATATTTTTTCTAGTGATAGAATAACAGAAATAAAAAAAAGAACAATGCTTATCTGAATATTTAAGTTCTTATCGTATTGTTAGCATGTGTACCAAATGTGTGAAAAAAAGTTGTTTCGATTTAAAGAAAGATTATACTAGTTTTGCAAGAATAGGAAATGGAGAAGATACATTACAGTCACTAGAAGTGTTTTGTAATGCACAGAGTTTTGTATATTTGAATGAGAATCTGTATGACTATAGAGTTGATTCAGGGATGACAAGTAAATTTAGTCAAAATTATTTTGAACAGTTTTGCATTGTGATTAACACAATTAAAAAGAATAATGCAATTCAATCTATTTCGAATGCACAGGGGTTAATTGCATTAAAAGTATTTTCTTGTGCAGGTCGGGCGATTACACAGGCAAGATATGGGAACATTCTGTGTTATCCAGAAAAATTTTATCAATATCTTGATAGCATATATGACAATTCGTTGTTTCGGGAAAACATGGAGCAGTGGGAAAGAGTAAAGAAAAAACTGCAAAAAAGTCATTTGATTGTTTTAAAACTATTAATGATGAAGAAATATGGTATGATAAGAAACTTATTGAAAATAAAAAAAATAGGATTTAGGTTGTGTATATGAGTAGTAAAAAGAGTAAATGATTTGTTAGTAGGATTATGTTTGGGCATATCATTTATGGTTAGAAATGAGATGATTCCTTTTGTGAATAAGGATGATTCGTATTATATTATGACATTTATTATAGCACTTGCTTTCATAAAATGGATGATAAATGGTTTTCATATTAATATAAAGAATCGTAGAAATATATTAGAAATTGGTATGCAATACAGCGTAATACCAAAGATTATTATATATGTATATTCAATTGTGATAATATTGGCAGGATTGAGTGAAATGAGATATTTAAGTTCTAATATACAGACTTTTATTAACGGACTTTCTGCAATTGCTGCATTTTATCTGCTTGATGAATCAATATTTAAGGTTAGTGCATATGCAGTTGTTGTTGGATATTTGGGAAATATTATAATTCGAATATTTAATGGAACTTTATTTTCCAAGAGCTTTGAATATCATGATTTAGCATTTTCTGTTGGCTATATTGTTATTTTTATCGTCATGACTAAAAATAAATGGACCTACAAAAAATTATTTATCTATTTAGCAGTGCTAGTTATGATTTTGTTAGCAGGAAAGCGTATTGGTATTTTTTCACTTGTAATATCTATAATATGGTTATTTTTTGTTACAAGACAATCAGAAAAAAATCAAAAATGCTTGATAACAATTACAGGTGTGGTTATGATGTTGGTTTGTTATCTATTGGTTTATCTGGTTTTGAACCCAGATTGGAACCTAATAGCATCGAATTTAAATATAGATTTGGCTGGAAGAAATTATTATTATGCTGCAATGCAGAATTATGCACATTTTGGAACAGATTTTATTGGACTTGGAAGAAATGCTTGTCAGGTTATTCTTAAAGAAGATTTTCCATATTTTAGAGTTGGAAATGTTCATAGTGATATATTAAGAATGTATGTAGAAAGTGGATTTTGGATGTTTTCAGTATGGCTGATATATTATCTAATTATTATGCCAAAATATATAGAAAGAAAGATTGGAACTAAATCATCAAAATTTGTTATGGCAGTTACACTTTACACATTTATAGTTTATATGACAGATAATACAGAATTATATTTAATGAACCAGTTTTTTACATATTAACGTTATTATTATTTATGAATAGAGAACTGAAAGGGGAATATATAAAATGAGATATGTATTTAAAAAATTCTAGGGTGTACATAATATAATTGAAGAATATTCTGCTATTTTAAAATATAGAAAAAGAAAATTCTAGTAAAGAATATTGCAAGAAATTATTGCATATAGAAACCGTATTCTTAGTTTAGGAGAAAATTTAAACATATTATGAGAAGACTAATAATAGCTAATACTTATTATCAAGTGATTTTTGCAATGCAAATGAGAAATACGATATTTAAAAGAGATGATGTTGACTTAATAATTACAGATCATTCAAAAAAATGCGGATGTAGTTTGTGAAAACATTAAAAAATGTAAATATTTTAACAATTGTTATTATGTTAAGACAGGTGGCTCTAGAGACAATAGAACTAAAATGCAAAAAATTTTAGATATATTTTTACTTTCTTTTGCTAAAAAAATAGATTTGAATATTATTTACGTGATATTTCTGATAAATTTTTCGATGAGATCATGGTGTTCAATTATGATATGAGAACATATGGAGTATTCTCTATTTTGTCACTTTACAATCATGATATTAAGGTATCTAGATTTGAAGAGGGGTTTTGTCATACAGTGTAGAAATATTATTCACACAGACTAGGACATTAATTGGAAAACTTAGAAAAATTATTGGAAAACCTGTAATAGAAAATTCGTTTTTGAATTTTTATTGTTTTTATCCCCAAATATATAAAGGATATTTAAAACCTGTGGAAGTACCGATGATTCAGTTAAATAGTGAGATATGTGTCGCATTACGAAAAGTGTTTGAACTTGATGATAAAAAGTTGTCATATAAGTATAAATATATATTTTTTACGTCGGTTTATGATTTTGAAGGAGGAAAACCAGTTGGAGAATATGAATTAGTTTGTAAAATTGCAGATATTGTAGGAAAAGATAATTTGTTAATAAAAACTCATCCAAGAGATACAAGAACACTATATGTAGATAACGGTTTCAATGTAGATGAAAATTCGTCCGTTCCATGGGAGGCTATTCAATTGTCGGGGAAAATTTGATGATAAAGTTTTCATGACCATAAATTCAGGAAGTGTTCTTTCGGGAAGCTTGATGTCAAAAAATAAAGTAAAAACATTCTATATGTACAAAATGTGTGACTATAAAGGAAATGAGTCATGTCAAAAAAAAATGTGATTGATATAGAAGCGTTATTAAAGAATAGTAATATGAAATCTATATTTAATAATGTACAAGTAGCCGAAAAAAATAGAGGATATATTATGAGTAAAGCTAGTTATTTGTTAAAAAATATGTGGGTTCTTACAATTAGTAATTTTTCTTCTAAGATTTTAATTTTTTATTGGTGCCCTTGTATACAAGTGTACTTTCTACTGAAGAATATGGTAAATATGATTTAGCTGTATCAACAGCAACGCTATTATATCCATTGTTAACCTTGAATATTGTAGATGCGGTTATGAGATTTTTGATGGATAAAAAATAGTGATAGGGTGAGTATAGCAACTATTGGATTAAGATTTATTAGTATCAGTTCGATAATATTTGGCATAATAATGCTTGTTATAAATATAACAGGTATATGCCCACAGATTTATGGATTAGAAAAATACATATTTGCTTATTACATTTCATATGCGTTTAATCAATTTTTTTATACAATTTGCCAAGGGATTGGAAAAAGTTAATAATTTAGGCGTTGCAGGAATCTTAAGTACAGTAGTAACTATATTGGCAAATATTATTTTTTACTAATCTTTAAAATTGGATTGATAGGTTTTTTTTTTGGCTAATATATTGTCTCAAATTACTTCTGCATTGTATTTAGCAATTAAGGTTAAAATTGTAGATTATGTGGATTTAAAATGTAAAGCATATGAACTTACATATGATATGCTTAAATATTCTATACCGTTAATTGCTACAGTAATAGGGTGGTGGATAAATAGTACTGCTGATAAATATGTTGTTGTTTTTATGTTAGGAACTGCCGCAAATGGGTTATTATCCGTATCATATAAGATTCCACAAATTTTAAACACATTTCAAGGAATATTTACGCAGGCATGGCAAATATCTGCGATTAAAGAATATGGAGAAGATGATACTTCAACGTTCTATGGGAAAACATTTAGTACTATAAATATTTTAATGTGTATTGTATGTGCTGGACTAATTATTTTGACACGACCGTTAGCACATATTTTATATGCACGTGATTTTTTATGCGGCATGGAGATATGTTCCGTTTTTACTTGTTTCAAGTGTTATAAATTGTGCATCAGGACTATTGGGACCAATATTATCGGCAAAGAAAGATTCGAAGGCTATGATGTTATCTGCACTTGTAGGGGCAGGCGTTAATATAATACTAAATATTGCACTTGTATATGCAATTGGAATTCAAGGAGCTACAATAGCTACTGTTATATGTTCTTATATTATATATGCAGTTAGAAAGAAAGCTGTTGGAAAAGATATTTATATAAAAAACTATTATATAGTGATATTGACGTGGAGCATATTGTTTATTCAAAGTATAGTCGAGAGTTATTTTGCAAATTACATAATAGAAATAATATTGATTATAGTAATGCTAATTATAAATGCTAATCAGTTTAAACAATTAATTTATATGATGAAGAAATTAGTATACAATTTTAGAAAGTAGGGTTTGAAAATGAAAATAGTTGCAATAGTACCAATGAAATTAAATAATAGAAGATTACCTCAAAAGAATACAAAAAAGATTTACTAATGGTAAACCGCTTTGTTCATATATACTTTCTACACTTCTGGAAATAGATAAAATTGATGAAGTATACGTATATTGTAGTAATCCCGAAATTAAGGAATTTATTCCAAATAAAGTGAAATTTTTGCAAAGAAGCGAGTCTCTTGATAAAGATACAACTAGTATGACAGAAGTTCTTACTTGCTTTACAAAAGAAGTTCCAGCAGACATTTATGTTATGACGCATACCACAGCACCATTCATTTCAAAAGAATCAATTCAAAAAGGATTAGAGTCGGTAGTAAGCGGAAAATATGATTCGTCTTTTGCCGCAAAAAAAAATTACAGGATTTCTTGTGGATGGAAGGAAAACCATTTAATTATACATTGGATAATATCCCTAGAACTCAGGATTTACAACCAATATATGAGGAAACTAGTGGTTTCTATATTTACACACATGATGTAATGACAGAATTGCATAGAAGAATCGGGGAAAATCCTTTTATTGTAGAAATTGGAGAAATTGAATCAATTGATATTGATGAAGCAGAAGATTTTATAATAGCAGATGCTGTGTATAATCACATATTTAAGAAGGATGTGAAATAGTTATGAATTTGGTACATGTATTAGATTGTACATTAAGAGATGGTGGATATTGTAATCAATGGAAGTTTGGTTTCGAGAATACAAAGAAAATAACGAAAGGATTAGTTGATTCTGGAATAGATATTATCGAATGTGGGTTCATTAGCGATAAGGTAATATATGATAAAAATGTAACAAAGTTCTGTACAATTGAACAAATAGCTGACGTTATACCTAAAAATCGTAACAATAAATTATTTGTAGCAATGATGAATTATGGTGAATATGACATTAATAATTTACCTGTAAACAATGGATGCTCTATAGATGGTATTCGTGTGGCATTTCATAAGAAGGACTTACGAGAAGCATTGAAGATATGTAAAAAGATTAATGAAAAAGGGTACAAGGTGTTTGTTCAGGCAATGGTGTCTTTGTGCTATTCGGATGAAGAGTTTTTAGAGCTTATTAAGCTTGTAAATGATTTAGAACCGTATGCATTTTACATAGTGGATAGTTTTGGAATGATGAAAAATAAGGATCTTATAAGACTCTTTTATATGGTAGAATATAATTTGAAAAAAGATATATGGATTGGATTTCATTCTCATAATAATATGCAACTTGCATATTCAAATGCACAGACATTAGTTGGATTGGAGACAAATAGAAATATTCTAATCGATAGTTCAATATATGGCATGGGAAGAGGTGCAGGAAATTTAAATACTGAATTATTTATTCAGTATTTAAATGAGAATAACGATGGCAATTATGAATTAAAACCATTGTTGATTGTTATTGATGAAATTTTAAATATTTTTTATCAGAAAAATTATTGGGGGTATTCTTTACCCAATTACATATCTGCAGTACACAATGCACATCCGAATTATGCAAGCTTTCTTGATGATAAAAAAGACGTTAACTGTTGAAGAAATGAATGAAATATTTGATATGATGGATGATGAAAAAAGATATCTTATGATAAAGGGTATATCGAAAATTTATATTTAAATTATATGGAAATGGGAAGAGTTCAGGAAAAGGTTTGATGGTTATTCGCATGATGTAAATGAAAATTATGCCGATGCTAGTTTAGAACTGATTACAAGAAATGCGGTATTGGATGCAATGAATATTGGTATGACTGAAATATTAAAACAATATTCTCAAAAAGTGAAGATTACTTTTTTGACAACTCCAAAGCATGTAATGATTTAGATAACAGGAGACCAGCTATGAAAAGTCAATCATAAATTAGCAAGAAAATTTCTTTTTCATATCGGTGGTAAAAAAGGGTAACTTTAATAGAGCTCCCTTAGGGTGCTTTTTTCAAAATCTATCGATATTGGTATACAGACCTCTTATTCGAGGTTGAATTCTACTTCGTCAGTGAGCATCTTCCAGATGACTCTGACAAGCTTGCCGGCACAGTGCCCAAGTGCATTGTAATGAGACCGGCCTTCAGCCCTCTTGGCATCATAATAAGCCTTGAAGGTTGCGTTGTTTCTGACAACGTTCCAAGCTGCATTTACAAGGGCATATCGTAATACACGAGAGCCACGTTTGGACATCCTTGTTGTCTTAGCCTGAAAGTTACCAGACTGATAAACAGAAGGATCCAGACCTGCAAAAGCAAGCAGCTTGTTTGGATTGGAGAAACGGTGAATATCACCTATTTCACCAAGAATCATTCCACCATTAATATAACCGATACTAGGAATGGTCATGATGACAGAATCGTTGAATTTCATGATATCCGTCATCTCAGCTTCAATCTTTTCTAATTGGCTATCCAGTAACTCGATTTGTTGAATGGTTTGAGTTATCTGAATAGATATAGCGCTGTCGTTAGCACCGACAGACTTCTGTGCAAGAACTCTTAATTCTTTGGCCTGCTCTTTGGTAAAGTGTCCGTGTGAGTTCACTTTGAGCAGATTTGCCAGATGAGTCATATGCATGGAAGCAATCTCTTTTGGAGAAGGTGCTTCTTTTAAAAGAGCATAGACAGCATTCTGATGCAGACCGGATTTAAAAAAGTATTGAATCTCCGGAAACACTTGATCAACATAGGTTGTCAGTTGGATTTTCAATCGGGTACGTTGCTTTATGGTTTTCTGCCGAAAGCGCCCCCAAGGCCTTAAGATCCATCATATCGAGATCAAAAAAGGTAATGAATCTGAGGTTGTCCTGCATCATAAGAGTTTTAGCAATAACATAAGTGTCGACCTTATCTGTCTTCGTTTTGCGAACGTTATTCTTACGCATTTGACAGGTTTTGATGGGGTTCAACACACACACTTGGTAAAACTCAGCAACAAGGTATCGAACAAGGTTGTCACCGTAGTGTGCCGTCGACTCAAGACCGATGATGAGGCTGTTCTTATCGAATGATTCGAGCTTAGAGACCAGCAGTTGGAAGCCATCAGCGTCGTTTGTGAATTTGAACGGCTCAATGAGTATTTCACCGTCCGAAGAAATCGCAGCGGCGAAATGGTTGAGTTTGGCAATATCAATGCCTACAAAAATTTTCATGAGGTTGTACCTCCCTTTCTTAAAGTCTGATACCATGATGTCCACCATCGATTATCATCGTAGACTTGATAGAAATAAGTACTCTGAGTGAAAAACACTCCGGCAACATCCAGCTAATAAACAATTCAGATAAAGGTAGCGGCAATACACTCCAGTTGAGTAGTCAAGCTACAGAATAAACATCAAAAGTCCATAGTATCTGAATTGTATTGAACCTGAATTTGTGATTGAACTAATTATCATACAAGAGAATAAATGAGAGTTTTATCGTTTGGCGAAATAAGACTAGGAGCACCTGGATATACAAAATTATTCCAAAGAGATGTGTTGGATGCAACATTTTGTGGCGGTGAGGCTAATGTTGCGGTGTCGCTTGCAAATTATGGTGAATTCGCAATTTCTTACAGTAGTGCCTGATAATATAATTGGACATGCAGCATTGAATTCTTTAAGATAAAAGATGTTAGTAAAAGTTTTTTATAGAGAAGGAAGAATGGGATTATATTATCTTGAAAAAGGGGCTTCTCAAAGAGCGTCTGATTTATGATGAATTCTTCGATCAATTTAATGAAATATGTGGAGAGCCTGTTTATGTATTGGTTTCATTAATGAAGAAGATGCTTTCAAATAAAATTGAAATTTTGGGAATTAAGCAAAGCAAATAATACTGATGTTGAAGCTGGAGCCTCATTTAATAAATAAAGAATCATATAGATGGGTTGATAAAATGGGAATTTGTAATAGAAATGAGATTTTAATAATTGTAAAAAAGTTGCATTCACATTAAGAGAAAGTAATTCAGCTAGCAGGAATGGCTGGAGTGGTATGCTTTATGATTATAAGAATGGAGCTACTTACTCGAAGCATTATGATATAGATATTGTAGATCGTGTGGGTGGAGGCGATAGTTTTACTGGAGCATTGATATATAGTTTGCTAAGTGGGCTGTCTGATAAGAACGCTATAGAGTTTGCTGTTGCTGCAAGTTGTTTGAAACAGACGATAGAAGGCGATTATAATAGAGTGTCAGTTGATGATGTAAATAAATTAGTTAATTCTTGTGGTAATGGGCGTGTAGAAAGATAGGAGAAGCGAATGAAAAAATATGAGAAAAAAAATAAGAATTTTGATAGCTGTTGTAACTTTATGTTTTAGTTTTTTTTTATTTAATAAGGTATCGTGTGAAGCAAAGCAGGATAAAGTAAGTGTTGTTATATCATTGCAACCACAAAAATTTTGTGGGAACATTAGGCGATACTGCAATGTTTAAGGTTGCTGCAGAGAATGCAAGAAATTATGAATGGCAATATAAGGGAAAAGGAAGTAATAGCTGGATAACATTCAGCTGGCAGGATAGTTATGATACAGCAGAGTTTAAACTGACTATTTTAAATGAAGGACGCCTTACAAATACATACAGGTGTAAAATAACAGGAGAAGATGGAACTGCTGTATATACTGATGAGGTTGAAATAATACAAATTAAAAGTCCGGAGATAATAAGGCAGCCGCAGAATGCAGAAGGAAAAAATAGGTTCCACAATTGTTTTTAGTGTTGAAGCTGCAAATGTAAAGAACTATGAATGGCAGTATAAGGAAAAAAGGAAGAAATAATTGGATAACATTCAGCTGGCAGGATAGTTATGATACAGCAGAGTTTAAACTGCCTATTTTAAATGAAGGACGCCTTACAAATACATACAGGTGCAAAATAACAGGAGAAGATGGAAATGCTGTATATACTGATGAGGTTGAAATAATACAAATTAAAAGTCCGGAGATAATAAGGCAGCCACAGAATGCAGAAGGAAAAATAGGTTCCACAATTGTTTTTAGTGTTGAAGCTGCAAATGTAAAGAACTATGAATGGCAGTATAAGGAAAAAGGAAGAAATAACTGGATAACATTCAGCTGGCAGGATAGTTATGATACAGCAGGGTTTAAACTGCCTATTTTAAATGAAGGACGCCTTACAAATACATACAGGTGTAAAATAACAGGAGAAGATGGAACTGCTGTATATACTGATGAGGTTGAAATAATACAAATTAAAAGTCCGGAGATAATAAGGCAGCCGCAGAATGCAGAAGGAAAAATAGGTTCCACAATTGTTTTTAGTGTTGAAGCTGCAAATGTAAAGAACTATGAATGGCAGTATAAGGAAAAAGGAAGAAATAACTGGATAACATTCAGCTGGCAGGATAGTTATGATACAGCAGAGTTTAAACTGCCTATTTTAAATGAAGGACGCCTTACAAATACATAGGTGCAAAATAACAGGAGAAGATGGAACTGCTGTATATACTGATGAGGTTGAAATAATACAAATTAAAAGTCCGGAGATAATAAGGCAGCCACAGAATGCAGAAGGAAAAATAGGTTCCACAATTGTTTTTACTGTTGAAGCTGCAAATGTAAAGAACTATGAATGGCAGTATAAGGAAAAAAAAGGAAGAAATAACTGGATAACATTCAGCTGGCAGGATAGTTATGATACAGCAGAGTTTAAACTGCCTATTTTAAATGAAGGACGCCTTACAAATACATACAGGTGTAAAATAACAGGAGAAGATGGAAGTATTATATATACACAGGAAGTGTTTATATATTCGATAAAAAAGATGATTTTGAAACTCCAATACTTTGATTAATGAATATATGAAAGAGATGTAGTTTGACGCGAAAATTAAATGAGGATAATAGTATGAATATGAATTTTTTACTGCCTGATAGATATGAAGGATTAAATGAGACTGCTGGAAACAAAGATGTTACTAAAATTATTGTTCCTGTTCAATCGGGAATTGAAAAGATAGAAGAATATTATGAGGAAATTGTGAGTAGTGGAAGAGGAGCATTTTTAATTCTTTTGGGTAAATCGGGAAGTGGAAAAACTACATTTTTAAGAACGTTATCTATATTTATTAAGAATGTTGAAGTTATAACAATTTCTAATGATATGAATATTCTTGAAGAAATTTCGAGCTTATCTAAAAGCAAGTATAGCTTAAGAATCTTGATAATTGAGGGTAGAGAATCTATTTTAGATATGAGTAATATAGAAGTAACTAATGCTATTCAGACGATTAATAGATTCATTAGAACAGATAAAGGAAATAATACATTAGTAGTATGGCCTTGTAATAATCAAGATATAGTCGATAATCTGGTCGAAACATCACGAACTGTTGGAGGAACATCGCTGCTTGATTATGAAAATACATATTTTAGTTTTGTTGGACCAGATAAAAGTCAGTTTGTTTATATTGCTAAACAGACAGTTGAATTTTTTAATGATGGAAAAACACTATTGGATTTCGGAGTAACGGATGAAGTGGCTGGAAATTGTGTAGAACAAAGTGAAACTATAGGGGAATATTTAAAATTAATCAATAGAAAAGTTCGTAAAAATAAGAAGTATATTTCTGATTTTTTGGTAAAAAAACGTTGCAACATGTGGGTATTAGTTTTAGGTTTGAATGAGCCATCTAAAGATGTAGAGGCACTAACAAAAGGTGAAAATCTTGAAGCTGATATACAAAGATTATTAATTTCAACAGATGCAAATATAATACAAGAAGTAAAAAAAAATACCAGATCAAATTGCTTTATTATCACATTATCTTGATACTAAGATTATATATATTCCAATAGTTGATGCATTATCAATTATAAGAAATTATGCTAATAATGATTTGAAAAAATTATGAAAAATCAGTCTATGTCGTTAAGTGCAGATACATCAATTTCTGAGAGGATGAAGAATATGGAATTGGTTAGAATGATTCAATCAGATACCAAGTTAATGGGGAAAAAGGGAGTAACAGGTTCGAATAGTAAATCTGCATTTCAAAAGTTATTAGATATTTCGAGAAAGAATGATAGTTTATTAAACGACGCTTTTGGAAGAGCTTTGTTAGAAAATAAATATATAGAGGATTATTCTACGGAAGTTGATTTTGGAGAAGGGTTGACAAGAAGAACTGACTTATTATGTGTTAAGGACGGGGAAGAAATTAGACTTGAGTTTATGTGGAGAACAAAAACATCAAAAGCAGAAATTGCAAATTATACATTGACAAAATTATATAATTATGGAAAGGCTTTAGAGTTTATAAAAAATTGATTATATGATATGAGGGGCAAAAGGTATCCGATTCAGGATCCTTTGTAAACCATAAATTTGTACCTTGAAAACTTCATATAAACAGAGATTTCGTTCCTCATAAGTGGTATTATAGATGTAGAGAAAAGGGAGGAAACCATGAGGCTCTTCGGGATGAGGCTTATTGAGCAGCTCTTGTGATATTTTAGCCTATGGCATTGCTTTTTTGCAGGAAGCGGTGCAGGGTGGTTGGTGAGAAGCTGTAAATTATTTTTACTTTATACCAGAGGCTGGTATAGCTGATTATTTTGGAGGTATTTCTATGAAGCTTAAAACAGGACAAAAGTGCGCATTCGGATTTGGCGCATTCGGAAAAGATATTGTGTATATGCTTATTTCATCGTATTTGCTCTACTATTACAATGTAGTGCTTGGGATGAGTAGTGTGTTTATCGGCACGGTGATGATGGCGGCGAGGATTTTTGATGCGTTCAATGACCCGGTGATGGGCATTATCGTAGCAAAGACGCGTACCAGGTGGGGCAGGTTCAGGCCTTGGATTTTTGCCGGCACGGTGCTCAATGCCGTGACCATATATGCTTTATATGCCATTCCTGAGTCTATGGGGGATTCAGCGCAGAGAGTGTGGCTTACAGTGTTTTACTTTGCATGGGGCATCACATATACGCTTATGGATATTCCGTTCTGGTCTATGATTCCCGCAATCACTGAGCCGGGCAGCGACAGGGAGCAGCTTACATCGCTTGCGAGGACATGCTCTGGCATTGGAGATGCTATCCCTACGGTGCTTACGATGACAGTGGTGCCGATTCTTGGTGCAGGAAGCTCTATGGCTGACTACAGGATTGGATTTAAGTGGTGGGCACTTATTATAGCGGTAGTATTTGTGATTTCTGAGCTTGTATGCGTGGCATGTGTGCCTGAAAGACCGGTTGTCTGTGATGAGAAGCCGGGAAAGATATCCGACATGTTTAAAGCCTTATTTAAGAACGACCAGGCTATGACTGTTGTGGTATCAATCATTCTCGTGTATACATCACTCAATATCTGTGGCAACCTAGTGCTTTATTTCTTCCGGTTTGATGTGGGAAACGATGGCGCATATTCTATATTTGCTGCAGTTGCTTTTTTGCAACACAGGTGCTTGTCATGATGGTTATACCGCTGCTTCGCAAGAGATTCAGCAAAAGCCAGCTTTTTATATCAGGATTTATTATTCAGATAGCGGGCTTTGCGGTGATACTTATCATGGCATTTGCAAAGCTCTACACGCCGCAGAGCTGGTACATACTCTGCCTGCCGGGTATTCTGATTTATCTGGGCTATGGTATGCTCAATGTTATCATGACTATATTTCTTTCGGATTCTGTTGATTATGGTGAGGTGATGAATGGCACGAGAGAGGAGTCGGTCATTTTCTCAATGCAGACATTTACGGTAAAGCTCGCTTCCGGTGTAGCGGTATTTCTGGCTGGGCTGGTGGTTGACTTGATACATCTGGATACCGCGGCTGCGGTACAGACACAGGATACACTTGATGCCCTTCGTATGGATGACGATTCCGTCTGTTGACGATTCCGTCTTTTATTTAAGAGATTGCTCTGGATGATACAAGGATGGAAGAAATTAAATCCAAGCTTAATTAAAAGTTTGTCTGATTGATTTAAAATGAAAAAACGAATAATTAATTATAGACTTAAGATTGACAATCTGGATAAGATATCTGAGATATTGAATCATTTAGAATAAGAAACATCTGTACATAAAAAGTGGAAAGTTATCAAAGACAGAACCCGGCGCAGCCGGGGCTTTTGTCCTTGCCCGCATATACGAAGCTGCTTAGAGTCTGTAGAATTGCATACGAAAACCAACAACGCCCATGCGTCCATGCATGGGCGAGGTGTTATGCGCCATGGACGGCGCATAAAAGCCGGTTGTGTCAAAAAGCCACAACCGGCATATGCAATTCGTACAGACACTTAGCAGCGTAGTTCATGCGGGAAAGGGCAAAGCCCCGGCTGCGCCGGGTTTAGCAACAACAGTGCAATTCTCTTACTTCTTAAGCTTCTTCTGTGCCGTAGAAAGCATCAGCTTAATACGGTTCAGCTGGTTCACCTCAGAAGCACCCGGATCATAATCGATAGCCACGATATTGGCATCCGGATGATCATGTCTGATTCTCTTTATAACTCCCTTACCCACAATATGGTTCGGTAAGCAGGCAAATGGCTGTGCACAGATGATGTTTGTGACGCCCTCATTGATGAGCTCAAGCATCTCACCTGTCAAGAACCAGCCCTCACCGGTCTGATTACCGCACGAAACGATAGGAGAAGCATACTCTGCGAGATCCTGCACGTGAGCGGTTGGCTCAAAATGCTTGCTCTTAGCCAGCACTTTTGGAAGAAGCATATACTGGCACATTGGAGTTAAATGATTATGTGAATTTGCTGTACAATAGTTGTTGGGCTAGAAAGTATAATATTCAGCTTCCAGGCATTAAGTGGGAAAAAATTAGCGATGGAATTCATAAGCGGATTGAGAAAATGACGCACTAATACAGAGGTTGTAGTAGCGCCGGAAAACTCTTCAATTGCAAGTTTGCTTTTTAATTCTTTGTATTTCAATTCTACAGGCCAGCGATAAAAGTATAGTTCTTGAAACATTGACTGGGTAATTGTCGAGTCAAACAGATTTGTTGCAAGATATTCCTTAGTTCCATTATCAAGAATGACTTCAATAACACGTATTTTAATATCCTTTGTGCCATTTTTTTCATCGCCTGGAAGAACAGTAATAATGTCACTAGAACATTTTAGTACGTCCTATATTATGATGAAATAGTGGCTTTATAATAATCTATAACATTTACAAATGGAATGACGATTTTTCCATTGTTAAAAATTGACGAAGAAAGAGATTCTATTTTGCCTCGAGCTATGCCAATAAGTGCAGATGCTCCATTTATAGCAACTAACTGTTTGAAGTCTTCCTCTGATATTTTACCTTTTGAAAGAAATGCTCCGGTAATGGTAAAATGTATATTACAATTATCATTATCAGATTGATTTATAATTATATCGAAGTCAATTGTCATTTGTGAAAATATTTCTCTTGTTTTTTCAATGTTTTGGAATTGAGGTTCATTTATAGTCATTCCAAAGCTGCGTTGGGCATCATTTTCTATATCGACAATGGTGTTGTCTACGGTAAGTTTTGCAACGGAAGCACCTAGTAATTCGATTCCTGTAGCTATTAAATTCAGTTCCATTATGCAATAGCCTCCTTATCTTTTATGTATTTAACCCAATTATTTTGCTTGTTATTTTGAGTGGATTCGCTATTCCATTTTAGAACAGTATAATTTTGCTTGCCAATAACGGGGGTTAAATCAAGTTGAAGATGCAGATTAAGCTTTTGACAAATTTCATTTAGAGTTTTTATTGTGAAATTGTATTCTCTGCTTTCCCAACGTGATACCATACCTTGTGATACATTCATATATGCTGCAAATTCTTTTTTTGTGTCATATTTAATTCTAGGCGGCGCCTTTCGATTTTTGCTGATATTTTTGCTAATTCTATAATTGATTTTGCTTCTGCTTCTGCGATTCCATCAGTAAGCCATGTTGTTTCCTGTGCGTTTGATATTTTGTCGTATATGCTCATGTTTCATTCCTCTGTTCTTCTATAGTATCTTTTATGTATGATTATACATTATTCTTGAAGCTGTTTGAGTCGATTTTTGGCAACTGAAATTGCATTTTGATAATCACTTTTGTTTTTCTCTAAAAATACCGTTAATAAAATTATTATCTTTCTATCTATAATGGTATAGATAATTCGTACATTTTTTCTTGAGTTCGGTCTATGTATACTATATAAATCTTTTTCGTTGGTTAATTTTTCAAATGCTGCTAAATCGATAGCTTTTTTCTCTTTTTCTATATCTAATACTGCCAGATCAGCGAGTATTTTTTTTGATATTCTGGATAGGGTTCAGAATTCTTCCATGGCTGATTTACAGCCTTTTTAAATTCTTTTTTAATAGCTGAAACAGCATAGACATCACTTATTCCCGAAATACTAATTTTTTCTAACTCCACATTTTATATTCTCCTCTCTCTAAAGATAACTATATTATATTACTTATAAGTAATATTTTCAATTGTTTATTGTAAGAAAATTACAAAATATGTAGATGCAGTGGTGGTGCCAGGTGGTGCCTGGCACCGTTAAATTTTTATATTCTTTATTGTGGCAATGAAATAAACAGTTGCTGGACAGAAATGAGAGCTGAATTTGGACAAGATAAGGAATCATAAATATTGTATTTTACATGGCATTCCGCTATACTAGTATTAAGTATAGCGGATTATTTTTTTGGAGGCTTTTATGGCAAATACTTTGAAGTTACCGGTTGGAATTGAAAATTTTGAGGAAATTCGTAAACTGGGGTTCTATTATATTGACAAGACAAGGCTTATAGAACAGCTTTTACAGGGATGGGGAAAGGTGACTCTTTTTACACGTCCAAGGCGTTTTGGAAAGACACTCAATATGAGTATGCTTAGGAGCTTTTTTTGAAATAGGAATGGACAAATCTTTGTTTGACGGCTTATATATTTCTGGCAACAAAGTACTTTGTGATGAGCATATGGGTAAGTATCCTGTCATATTTCTTTCATTCAAGGGTGTGGATGGTTTAGACTTTACTACGGCAAGACGTATGCTGTGTGCTATTTTAAAGGATGAGCTTGACAGACATTACTATTTGAAGACCAGTGATGTATTGACTGATGAGGATAGAATACTGTTTACAAAGATGCTTCATGGGCAGGATGACAATATTGAGGATAGTATACGAATGCTTTCAAAGCTGTTGTATAAGCACTATGGTCAGAAAGTAGTTATTCTCATAGATGAGTATGATGTGCCACTCGATAAAGCTTTTCAGAATGGCTACTACAAGGAGATGGTTTCTCTCATCAGGGGGCTTTTCGGGCAGGCGCTCAAGACCAATGAGTTTTTACAGTTTGCGGTGCTCACGGGCTGCCTTCGCGTGTCAAAGGAGAGCATTTTTACAGGGCTCAATAACTTTGAAATCAATTCTATTGTGGATATTGACCATGATGAGCAGTTTGGCTTTACTGATGATGAGGTCATGAAACTTCTTTCTGATTATGACAGGAGCGAGAGGTACCCGGACGTAAAGGAATGGTATGACGGTTATCATTTTGGTAATGCGGATATTTATTGTCCATGGGATGTGATAAATTTTGCCAAGAAGCTTGTTTCAGATCCGTCAGTCAGACCGAGTGCGTTCTGGATTAACAGCAGTGGCAATGATATGGTGAAGCGCTTTGTGGACAAGGCTGATCAGACCACGAGAGATGAGATTGAGAAGCTCGTGGCAGGTGGATTTGTGGAGAAGCAGCTTCGGCTTGACCTGACCTATGATGAGATTGACAATACGATTGACAATCTGTGGAGTGTGCTCTTTACTACAGGCTATCTCACCAAAATCGGAGAGGTCAAGGTGCCTGACAGTGAGAGCTATGCCTATAAGCTTGTGATTCCTAATAAAGAGGTGCGTGAGGTGTTTATTCTCCAAATTCAGGAGTGGTTCAAGGCTGTTGTTGCAAAAGATGATGATACTATGAAGCTTTTATCAAGGGCAATTCTGGATAAAGATGAGAAACAGATTGCCAGGCAGCTAAACATCGTGATGAGCCGCATGATAAGTATACTCGATACAAAGGCGCCTGATGCTATGAAGGAGAATTTCTATCATGGCTTACTTCTTGGTCTGCTTCGAGGCAGCAATCCGGACTGGCTTATCAAGTCGAATCGTGAGTCGGGAGATGGTTTTAGCGATATTTTAATCATGCCGGAGGATCCTGATGCGGGCATCGTTATAGAGGTGAAGTATGCTAAGGAGATGAAGGAGCTTGACGCAGCATGCGAGACTGCTATGGCACAGATTAAGAATAAGCGCTATGATGAGGCTCTGCGGGATGAGGGGCGGTGTGATATTTTAGCCTATGGCATTGCTTTTTGCAGGAAGCGGTGCAGGGTGGTTGGTGAGAAATTTTAAATTGGCTGTAATCGTTGCTAGTCACACTGTTAGGTATGAACAGTAACTATCTGGGATGTTGCATCCGGTAATGAAAAATATATTGCTTTCGTAGTCAAAGTATGTTACGATACTCCATGGTTACAAATTACAGTGACAGTTATTATATCATTTAAACAAAAGAAAGGTAGGAGAATAGTTATGAGCGACAACTTCAATATGTATGATCAGGCGAATCAGCAGGGCAATCCAAATATACCGCCTATGCCGCCGATGGAGGAAAAGAAGGGAATGTCAATTGCATCTATGGTGCTTGGTATTATCGGTCTGGTATTCTGGTGTATTCCAATCCTTGGCGGGCCTATTGGTATTGTAGGACTTATCCTCGGTATCGTAGGCAGGAAAAATGGTGGAAAGGGCATGGCAACCGCTGGTATTGTTATGTCAATTATTACCATCGTACTTGCAGTTATCAATGCTATTGCTGGTGTTTATCTGCAGACATCAAATGTCTTGAACCAGTTATAATCACATAACAGGTGATATCTTTAATTGCATTTTATTTTTTAATCCGCTATGCCAGAGGTTGGTATAGCGGATTTTTAGATTCAATTATCATTGTATTAAAATAAAAAAGACGAATAATTAATTATAGACTTAAGATTGACAATCTGCTTGCCAATCCTGATAAGATATCAAAAGAAGAGTGGAAGAAAATACTGCAGGAACATCTGACACAAATAGCCTTCTTCCAGCATGAGCGCCTCGTGCACCTCATAGTGACAGTAACCTTTGCCATACTCACCATGATGTCAATAATCGCATCCATCATGATAAGCAACCCAATGCTTCTTGTTCTTACACTGTTATTTCTTAGTGCTGTGGTTGACTGCCATATATCATGCACTACTATACACTGGGAAATGAAGTGCAGAAGATGTATAACCAATATGATGAGATATTGAAGCATCTGTCCTAGCTAGCAAGCATATAATTTGAGTGCAACGAGCAACATATAACATATAAAAGTAGAAAGTTATCAAAGACAGAAAGCCGAGGTTTTTTTGCCCTTGCCCGCATATATTCGAAGCTGCTTAGAGTCTGTAGAATTGCATACGAAAACCAACAACGCCCATGCATGAATGCATGGGCGAATTCTTTATTTCTTAAGCTTTTTCTGTGCCGTAGAAAGCATCAGCTTAATACGGTTCAGCTGGTTTACTTCACAAGCACCCGGATCATAATCGATAGCTACGATATTGGCATCCGGATGATCATGTCTGATTCTCTTTATAACTCCCTTACCCACAATATGGTTCGGTAAGCATGCAAAAGGCTGTGCACAGATGATGTTTGTGACGCCCTCATTGATGAGCTCAAGCATCTCACCTGTCAAGAACCAACCCTCACCGGTCTGATTACCGCAAGAAACGATAGGAGAAGCATACTCTGCGAGATCCTGCACGTGAGCGGTTGGTTCAAAGTGTTTACTCTTAGCCAGCTCATCCCTAGCATCCTTTCTGAGCCACTCGAAGAAGGAGATAAGTCGGTTGTTCATAAACTTAGCTTTTTTAGAAGCACCGAGATAGTCAGCCTTGAAATTCGTGTTGTAGCAGCAGTAAAGTAAGAAATCAGTCAGATCAGGCACTACAGCCTCAGCTCCTTCAGCTTCGAGCAGGTCAACCACATAGTTGTTTGCTGCAGGCAGGAATTTGACTAGAATCTCACCGACCACGCCGACACGCGGCTTAATCTCATCTGTCATAGGCAGATTGTCAAAATCCCTTATGATTTCGCGGCACATCTTTTTGTATTTCTTGTGAGAGAGCATCTTTGTGTTGCCGACAAAGTCGATGACTCTCTTTTTTTCCACTTCTCATGGAGTGCATTGGCACTTCCCGGCTCTTTCTCATAAGGACGTACCCTGTAGAGACAGCGCATAAAGATATCACCAAACTCAAGCGCATACAGTCCGTGCTGGATGAGGCTTGGAGTAAACTTAAAGCCCGGGTTTTTCTCGAGACCAACCATGTTGATTGAGATAACAGGCACATCAGGATATCCGGCCTTTTCGAGGGCTCTTCGGATAAATCCGATGTAGTTTGTCGCACGGCATCCGCCACCTGTCTGTGAGATGAGGATGGCGGTGTGTGTCATATCATAGTTGCCTGATTTGACGGCTGCCATAATCTGTCCTACGACAATGAGTGAAGGGTAGCAGGCGTCGTTGTTTACGAACTTAAGTCCCACGTCCACACATTCCCTTGCAGGGATATCCGGTATGACCATATTGTAGCCGGCTGCCTTAAAGGCTGGCACGAGAAGGTCAAAGTGTATAGGTGACATCTGAGGGCAGATGATGGTGTAGTTGTCCTTTTTCATCTGCTCGGTGAATACAACACGCTCGTAGTTAGACGGTTTTAAGTCACGCTTTTCATGCTTGGTTTCCTTGACTCTTATGGCGGCAAGGAGTGAGCGGATACGGATTCTTGCTGCGCCCAGGTTGTTTACCTCGTCGATCTTCAGGCAGGTGTATATCTTGCCGGAGCCTGTCAGTATATCGTTTACGCAGTCGGTTGTGACAGCATCGAGACCGCAGCCAAACGAGTTGAGCTGGATTAAGTCAAGGTCATCACGGGTCTTTACAAAGTTGGCTGCTGAGTACAGTCTGGTGTGGTACATCCACTGATCCATGACGATGAGAGGTCTCTCAAGCTCTCCCAGATGGGATACGGAGTCCTCTGTCAGCACACAGATGCCATAGCTTGTGATGAGTTCAGGGATACCGTGGTTGATTTCCGGGTCCACATGGTACGGACGGCCTGCGAGCACGATTCCGCGACGTCCGGTGTCTTCCATGTAGTCGAGCACTTCCTCGCCCTTTCGCTGTATCTCAAGCCTTGTCATTGCAAGCTCCTTCCAGCCTGCGGCTACTGCATCACGAATCTGTGACTCAGGCAGGTTGAAATCACCCTTTGAGAAGGTGGCTACGAGCTGCTGTGAGATAGTTTCCTCACTCTCAAATGACATAAACGGATTTATGAATTTAACCTCGCCTGATGTAATCTCGTCCACGTTGTTTTTGATATTCTCAGAGTATGATGTGACAATAGGGCAGTTGTAGTGATTGTTTGCATCAGGAAACTCCTTGCGCTCATATGGCACTGCCGGGTAGAAAATAAAATCTACATTTTGTTTTATGAGCCAGCTTATATGACCATGTGTGAGCTTTGCAGGGTAGCACTCTGACTCACTTGGGATGGAGTCAATACCCATCTCATAAATCTTTCTGGTAGACTGTGGTGATAGCACTACAGAAAAGCCGAGACGCTTGAAAAATGTAGCCCAGAACGGATAGTTCTCGTACATATTCAAGGCTCTTGGGATGCCGACTGTACCATGTGGAGCATCCTTTGGGTCAAGTGGCTCATAGTCAAATATACGCTTGTTCTTGTATTCAAAAAAGATTTGGGATGTTATCCTTGTTCTTCTCCTTGCCCAGACCCTTTTCACAGCGGTTTCCGGTGATGTACTGTCTGTTGTCGGAGAATTTGTTTATAGTTAAAAGACAGTGGTTTGTACAGCCCTGACAGCGTGCGAGTTTTGTTGTGTAGGTGAGCTCGTTTATCTGGTCGATTGTGAGCATTGTTGTCTTGTAATCAGCCTCATGGCGCTCACGTGCGATGAGTGCGGCACCAAAGGCACCCATGATACCTGCGATATCAGGCCTTGTGGCATGTACACCTGCTATTTTTTCAAAGCTTCTAAGAACGGCATCATTGTAGAAGGTACCGCCCTGGACTACGATATTTTCACCGAGGTCGCTTGCATCAGAAAGCTTGATAACCTTGAAAAGTGCATTCTTTATTACTGAGTAGGCAAGTCCTGCTGATATATCTGCGACAGATGCGCCCTCCTTCTGGGCCTGCTTTACCTTTGAGTTCATGAAAACCGTACATCTGGTTCCGAGGTCGATAGGATTCTTTGCAAAAAGGGCTTCCTTTGCAAAATCCTGAACTGAGTAGTTTAAGGACTTTGCGAAGGTCTCAATAAATGAGCCACAGCCTGAAGAGCAGGCCTCGTTGAGCTGTACTGAGTCGACGGTCTGGTTCTTAATCTTGATACATTTCATATCCTGTCCACCGATATCGATGATACAGTCTACTTCAGGGTCGAAGAATGCTGCTGCGTAGTAGTGGGCTACAGTCTCAACTTCGCCGTCGTCCAATTTTAAAGCTGCCTTTAATAAAGCTTCTCCGTAGCCTGTAGAGCAGGAGTGTACGATGTGTGCATCCTCAGGAAGCTTTGCGTAAATCTCCTGGATAGAACGGATGGCTGTCGCGAGAGGGCTTCCGTTGTTGTTGCTGTAGAATGAGTATAAAAGGTCTCCGTCCTCGCTTACGAGAGCGATTTTGGTGGTGGTTGAGCCTGCATCTATTCCGAGATAGCAGTTGCCCTTGTATGTAGAAAGGTCACCGGTCTTTACGTGATTGTTGCCGTGACGCGTTGTAAATTCATCGTAATCAGCCTGATCTTAAAAAAAAAAAGAGGCTCCATACGTGCTACCTCAAATTCCATCTTTATGCCGTTTGAGAGGCGGTCGATTAAGGATGAGAGTGTGGTGACAGAGTTGTCTTTATAGTTTAATGCAGAGCCTATTGCTGCAAACAGATGAGAGTTCTCAGGAACGATAGTGTGCTCGTCATCGAGATTTAAGGTTCTGATAAATGCTGATTTAAGTTCTGACAAAAAGTGCAGAGGACCGCCAAGGAAAGCAACATGTCCCTTGATTGGCTTACCGCAGGCGAGACCGCTGATGGTCTGGTTTACCACGGCCTGAAAGATTGAAGCGGATAAATCCTCGCGTGTGGCTCCCTCATTGATGAGAGGCTGGATATCTGTTTTGGCAAATACTCCACAGCGGGCTGCGATAGGGTAGATGGCCTTGTAGCTTTTTGCGTATTCATTTAGTCCTGTAGCGTCTGTCTGGATGAGAGAAGCCATCTGGTCGATAAATGAGCCTGTACCGCCGGCACATATGCCGTTCATACGCTGTTCCACGTTGCCGCCCTCGAAGTATATGATTTTGGCATCCTCGCCACCTAGCTCTATTGCCACATCGGTCTGTGGAGCATAGTGTGTGAGTGCGGTAGATACAGCTATAACCTCCTGTACGAATGGCACCTCAAGGTGCTTTGCAAGAGTGAGTCCACCGGAGCCTGTTATCATAGGACAAACTGAAAGGTCACCTGTCTTGTCGTAGGCCTTTCTGATAAGGGACTCAAGTGTCTCCTGGATATTTGCAAAATGACGCTCATAATCGGAAAAGAGGATATTGTCATCGGCGTCAAGAAGTGCAATCTTGACGGTTGTTGAGCCGATATCAATACCCAACTTATGTAAGCTGTTATTTTCCATAGTGGTTCCTCCATAATGTATTACTTATATGTTTTTATATATCTTTCTTCTTATTAAAATATATAATTGTTCTATTATCAAAACAGAGATTATTATACGACAGATATCGACAAATTACAATGACTATAATTATAAAGAATTTGTGAATAATTCGCTGTCTCGTTGACAAAGTATGATTTAACTATCATAATAAATTTTGTAATAATCGCTGCCCTTTGCACTATAGTGTAAAAGGCAGCAATAATATGACAGGAGGATGCAGACGCGTGGTTTTTTATTGCATCAAAACCATGTCTGCTAAAATGTATGAACTGGCTTAACAAACTAGAACAAAAATATGTAAGTAAAGCGATTCCGAATATCACTAGAATATTTATCGCTGCGAATCTGATAGGCAGTGTGCTGCTTTTGACAAAGGGAGATGTTGTCCTTTATTATCTGCAGTTTTCAGCCTCTGCTATTTTGCACGGACAGGTATGGCGTCTTATAAGCTGGATTTTTGTGCCGAGCGGCAGCATATCATTTTTACAGCTTTTATTTATATTCTGTCTGTGGACGCTTGGAGACAGCATGGAGTCATATCTTGGCTCTTTTAGGATGAATGTGTACTTTTTCGGAGGCTTTTTGCTGTATGATATAGTAGGAATGCTTGCATTTGCAGTGACACATGTATCCATCAATCTGACTATGTACTATATACTTATAGCTATGTATCTGATGCTTGGTCTTTTGATGCCGGAGGCAGAGGTGAGGCTTTACTTTGTGCTTCCTATAAAGATGAAGTGGATGGTGCTTGTTTACTTCGTGATGTTTGCATATGATGTGTATACCTATATGAGCTTTGGATGGCAGATTGGATTGGCATACGGCTCAGAAATCGTACTTGCACTTATAAATCTGTTGGTATTCATTTATGGCTGCAAGCACAGGCTCTCATTCAGACAGAATATGCACCAGAAGAGGAGAAAGGCACAGTTTAAGGCTCAGTTTTCCGAACCTCGCCCGGGAAGTGGCATCTCACGTCACAAGTGCTATATATGCGGCAGAACGGAATTGTCAAATCCTGAATTAACATTCAGATACTGCTCGAAGTGCACCGGCAACAAGGAATACTGTCAGGATCATCTGTTTACACATACGCACGTATAATATACATGTACTACTTTTTCTAATTCATTGACAAAGTAAACTGATGAATTTATAATGGACACAGTATTATTTTCGGAGGAACATTTATGGAGAACGAGGCAACAGTTTCGAAAAATTTTATTGAACAGATTATTGAGAAGGACTTGGCTGAGGGTCATTGCAAGACTGTAAAGACCAGATTCCCACCGGAGCCAAACGGTTATTTACACATCGGCCATGCGAAGTCTATTCTTTTAAACTATGGACTGGCAAAGAAGTATGACGGACAGTTCAATCTCAGGTTTGACGATACAAACCCTACCAAGGAGCGTCTGGAGTTTGTAGAGTCTATCGAGGCCGATGTTAAGTGGCTTGGTGCTGACTGGGCTGACAGGAAGTTTTTTGCATCCAATTACTTCGACAAGATGTATGAGTGTGCAGTAGGACTTATAAAGAAGGGAAAGGCATATGTATCTGATCTGACACCTGATGAGATAAGAGAGTATAGAGGTACACTCACAGAGGCCGGCAAGGAGGATCCATACTCAAAGAGAAGTGTTGAGGAAAACTTAGACCTTTTTGAGCGCATGAAAAACGGTGAGTTCGAGGATGGCACAAAGGTGCTTCGTGCGAGAATTGACATGAGCTCTTCAAACATCAATATGAGAGATCCGATTCTTTACCGTGTGGCTCATATGACACATCACAATACAGGTGATAAATGGTGTGTATATCCTATGTATGATTTTGCTCATCCTATAGAGGATGCTATCGAGGGTATCACACATTCTATATGTACTCTTGAGTTTGAAGACCACAGACCGCTGTATGATTGGGTGGTTATTGAATGTGGATTTAAGAATTCTCCAGAGGAGTCGCCAAAGCAGATTGAGTTTGCAAAGCTCTATCTGACTAATGTTGTAACAGGAAAGAGATATATCAAGCGTCTTGTGGAGGATGGCATCGTTGATGGCTGGGATGACCCGAGGCTTGTTTCTATAGCAGCGCTCAGACGCAGGGGCTTCACACCGGAGTCTATCCAGAATTTTGTTGATCTGTGTGGTATATCAAAGGCTAACAGCTCTGTTGACTACGCTATGCTTGAGTATTGTATCCGAGAGGATTTAAAGGCTAAGCGTCCTCGTATGATGGCTGTGCTTGATCCGGTCAAGGTGATTATCGACAATTACCCTGAGGGACAGGTTGAGTATCTTGAAGTGGACAATAACGTGGAGAATCCTGAGCTTGGAAAGAGAAAGGTTCCTTTCACCAGAGAGCTTTATGTGGAGAGAGATGACTTCATGGAGGAGCCACCGAAGAAGTATTTCCGTATGTTCCCTGGCAATGAGGTGCGTTTCATGAATGCTTATTTTGTGAAGTGCAATAGCTGTGTGAAGGACGAAAACGGCAATATTACAGAGATTCACTGTACATATGACCCGGCATCAAAGGGTGGCAACAGTCCTGATGGTAGAAAGGTCAAGGGAACTATCCACTGGGTTTCAGCCGAGTATGGAAAGCAGGTAACTGTACGTCTTTACGAGAATATCGTAAATGAGGAGCTTGGAGTGTACAATGAGGATGGAAGCTTAAATCTTAATCCAAATTCACTCACAGTGCTTGATAACTGTGTAGTGGAGCCGGAGCTTATGAATGCCAAGGCTTATGACAGCTTCCAGTTTGTCAGAAATGGCTTCTTCTGCGCGGATTGCAAGGACTCGAAGGATGGACAGCCTGTATTTAACAGAATCGTCTCATTAAAGAGCTCATTCAAGCTTCCGACAGCTAAATAGTTTTTGACTAAAAACAAACAGAAGAGAAGAATAGAGGTAAAATATGGATTTAAAGTCAGGTATTGACAAATTCGGTTTAAATCCTGAAGACATAAATGACCTGTATGATGAGGATAAAGCAGCTGCCACCGGGGATGCTCCGGTGGCAGCTGCTGTTCAGACAGAGGATGAAACGGATTTTGTTTTCGCAAAGAATATAACATGTCCGGTGTGTGATCAGAGTTTTCAAACACTGACGGTACGGACATCAAAGATCAGGTTTGCTGGCTCTGATGATGATTTCAGACCGGTTTACAAGGGAATTGATACAATAAAGTATGGTGTCACATCGTGTCCGCATTGTGGTTATAGTGCGATGAATGGCGACTTTGTACATGTATCGAGTACACAGATAAGGCTGCTTAAGGAGCAGGTTGCTGCCAAATTTAAGCCCGGCAGCAAGTCTGTGCATGAGGCAATAGACAGATTTAAGCTGGCACTTTTTTCAGCGATTGTTAAAAGGGCTATGTATAGTGAAAAGGCATATATTTGTCTTAAGCTATCCTGGCTTTATCGCGGTTTAATCGAACAGCTTACGGCTGATGGTATCTCAACGGAAAGTGAAGAGCTTGTAAGTGCACAAAAGGCAGAAAAAAAATATTATTATAAGCAGGCTCTTGATGGAATGACAAGAGCGGTTGCGACTGAGCATTTCCCTATATGTGGTCTGAATCAGGATAATTTGCTTTTGGTCAGATGAATTTGACCATTGGGATGTGGCTTCAAAGCTCATTTTCTTATTTGCTTTGTTGATAACAATTTAAAGAATGAAAATTATAAGAGATGTTTAATTGCTGTTATTTCACATCTCTTTTTTACTTTTATTTGTTGTAACAATTAATTATTTTTCTTGTTCTCAAGCTCAAGAAGCTTCATTGCACGAACCTTGAGTGGCAGACCAAACAGTGTGATGAAGCCGTCTGCATCATGGTGATCATATAAATCTCCTGTAGTAAAGCTTGCAAGAGACTCACTGTAGAGTGAATATGGTGAAGTAGTGCCGGCCTTGATGATATTGCCTTTATATAATTTGAATTTAACTTCTCCGGTTACATATTCCTGTGTTGACTCTACGAAAGCCTGGATTGCTTCACGAAGTGGTGTGAACCATTTGCCCTCGTATACGATCTGGGCGAGCTTGTTGCCCATATCTTTCTTCACCTCCATTGTGGCACGGTCAAGGCAGAGCTCCTCGAGCTGGTCATGTGCCTCCATGAGGATTGTTCCACCAGGAGTCTCATACACACCACGTGATTTCATACCTACTACACGGTTCTCAACGATGTCGATGATGCCGATGCCGTGCTTGCCGCCGAGACGGTTGAGCTCTCTGATGATGTCTGCTACCTTCATCTTTTTGCCGTTGACAGATGTAGGAACACCCTTCTCAAATGTCATTGTAACATACTCACCCTCGTCCGGAGCATGCTCAGGTGTGACACTTAATACGAGCAGATGGTCATAGTTTGGCTCCTGTGAAGGATCCTCAAGCTCAAGTCCTTCGTGGCTGATGTGCCAGAGGTTACGGTCACGGCTGTAGCTTGAATCTGTGCCGAATGGAAGGTCGATTCCATGTGCCTTGCAGTACTCGATCTCAGCCTCACGTGAATCCATTTTCCAGTTGTCCTGACGCCATGGAGCGATTACCTTGATATCAGGAGAGCAAGTGCCTTGATACCGAGCTCGAAACGGATCTGATCATTTCCTTTACCTGTTGCACCGTGGCAGATGGCTACAGCGCCTTCTTTTCTTGCAATCTCTACAAGCTTCTTTGCGATGCCCGGTCTTGCCATTGCTGTTCCAAGGAGGTATTTGTGCTCATAAACTGCGCCGGCCTGTACACAAGGTACGATGTAGTCCTCACTGAACTCATCACAGATATCCTCTATGTAAAGCTTTGAAGCTCCGGATAATTTAGCTCTCTCATCGAGTCCGTCAAGCTCCTCTCCCTGTCCGCAGTTGATGCAGCAGCAGATTACGTCATAGTCATAAGTCTCTTTAAGCCATGGAATGATACGGTAGTATCAAGTCCGCCTGAATAAGCTAATACAACTTTGTCTTTCATAAGTGCGTGTCCTCTTTTCGTTTATTCTTTATGATGGTAACCATTAACTGCTTTTTGTGTCTAAAAGCCTTGAATAATTACTTTAAAATAAATATATACCAGTTCTTTACATATTGCAAGTGAAAAAATATACATTATTCATGTATAAATATACATAATTTTGTATAATTTTTCTCTTTACGGATTGAAATTACTGTACTATATTATTATGTATGATGCGTCAGACCCATTTTATATGGTTATGCAGAAATACAATATGAAAAGAGGAAATACTATGATAAAGGCTGGTATTATTGGAGCCACCGGATATGCCGGAGCAGAGCTCGTGAGAATTTTGATGAATCATAAAGAGGTAGAGATTGCATGGTATGGATCACGAAGCTATGTGGATGAGAATTATGCCGATATCTATGGAAATATGTTTCAGATAGTTGATGCAAAGTGCATGGATGACAATATGGAGGAGCTTGCAGAGTCTGTTGATGTGATTTTCACTGCGACCCCACAGGGCTTTTTGGCAGGCGTGCTCACTGAGGATATATTAAGTAAGGTAAAGATTGTCGATCTGTCAGCGGACTTCCGTATCAAGGATGTAGCCACATATGAGAAATGGTACAAGATTGAGCACAAGTCGCCACAGTTTATTGATGAGGCTGTATATGGTCTGTGTGAGATAAACAGGGACAAGGTCACAAAGGAGACAAGGCTTGTTGCAAATCCTGGCTGCTATACCACATGCTCCATCCTTACAGCTTATCCGCTTGTGAAGGAGGGACTTATTGATACAGATACACTTATCGTCGATGCAAAGTCAGGCACATCTGGCGCAGGACGTGGTGCAAAGACACCTAATCTGTTTTGTGAAGTAAATGAGAGCATGAAGGCATATGGCGTTGCCTCACACAGACATACACCTGAGATAGAGGAACAGCTTGGATATGCGGCAGGAAAAATCCTTATCAACTTTACTCCGCATCTTGTTCCGATGAACAGAGGAATCCTCGCTACAGAGTATGCGACACTTAAGAAAAAGCCTGATGGAACACTTCCTACATATGATGAGATTAAGGCAGTTTACGATAAGTATTATGCAAATGAGAAGTTTGTCAGAGTACTCAAAAAAAGGGTGTCTGCCCTGAGACAAAGTGGGTTGAGGGCAGCAACTATGTGGATGTAAACTTTGTGATTGATGAGAGAACCGGCAGAATTATTATGATGGGTGCTCTTGACAATCTGGTAAAGGGTGCTGCAGGACAGGCGGTTCAGAATATGAATCTGTTATTTGGCTTCGATGAGGCAGAGGGACTTAATATGGTTCCTATGTTCCCGTAATAATTAATAATAGGAAAGTAATTATCAGAAAGATGCATTATAATGCTGATAGTTATATAAAAATATAAGGATGATTTAATAAAATGAGTAATGAGAATAAATATGAAATAAGGGTTATGACGATAGATGACTATGACGAGGTGTACAGCCTATGGCAGACCATCCACGGCTTTGGAATCCGTTCTATTGACGACTCAAGAGATGGAGTCCTTAGATTTCTTAAGAGAAATCCAACTACGAGTGTTGTAGCGGTAGAAGATGGAAAGATAGTTGGAGCGATACTCTGCGGACATGATGGCAGAAGAGGCTGCCTGTATCATGTATGCGTGGATGAGCATTACAGGAAGTGCGGCATCGGTAAGAGTATGGTGGTTGCCTGCATGAGAGCACTTCAGGCAGAGCATATCAACAAGGTGTCAATCATAGCCTTCAAGGTGAATGAGCTTGGAAACCACTTCTGGAAGGAAGAGGGATGGACATTCAGAGAAGACTTAAATTACTATGATTTCACACTTAACGAAGAAAATATAACAAGATTTAACAAATAAGGAGCAGTACAATGGCAGATAAGAACATGGAACAGGTAATGGAAAAGGCGCAGGTGCTCATAGAGGCACTTCCGTATATACAGAGATTTAACAGAAAGATTATCGTTGTAAAGTACGGCGGCTCTGCAATGGTTGACGAACAGCTTAAAAAGCAGGTGATCCAGGATGTCACACTTCTCAAGCTGGTTGGCTTCAAGCCTATCATCGTACACGGCGGAGGCAAGGAAATCAGCAAATGGGTAGGAAAGGTCGGTATGGAGCCTGTATTTGTAAACGGACTCAGAAAGACTGATGCCGATACAATGGAGATTGCCGAGATGGTACTGAATAAGGTAAACAAATCTCTCGTTACACTTGTTGAGGAGCTTGGTGTGCAGGCTGTCGGAGTGAGTGGCAAGGACGGAGGGCTCTTAAAGGTTAAGAAAAAAAGTATTCAAACGGAGAGGATATAGGCTTTGTCGGTGAAATCACTGATGTCAATCCAAAAATTCTTTATGACCTGCTCGAGAAGGATTTTCTTCCAATTGTGTGTCCAATCGGTCTTGATGACGAATACAATACATACAATATCAATGCAGATGATGCAGCATGTGCTATCGCCAGAGCAGTTTCAGCAGAAAAGCTTGCATTCCTCACAGATATCGAGGGTGTATACAAGGACCCTTCAGATAAGAATACACTTATTTCAGAGCTCACAGTCTCAGATGCAAAGAAGCTTATAGGTGATGGCTTTATCGGCGGAGGCATGCTTCCTAAGCTCAACAACTGCATAGATGCCATTGATAACGGAGTTTCAAGAGTACATATTCTTGATGGACGTATCGCGCACTGCTTACTGCTTGAGATATTCACAAACAGAGGAATCGGAACAGCTATTCTTGGAGATTCGGAGGAGAAATTTAACAATGAGCAATAATATGGATAAACAGTCATACATTGATGAGGCAGAAAAGGAGCTTCTTCACACCTACAACAGATTTTCACTTGTACTTGATCACGGCGAGGGAGTACATCTTTATGATACAGACGGCAATGCATATCTGGACTTTGCCGCAGGAATAGCTGTATGTGCACTTGGTTACAGCAATGAGCACCACAAGGAGGCATTAAAGGCACAGGTTGATAAGCTTTTACATACATCAAACCTTTACTACAATGCGCCTGTCATCGAGGCGGCAGACAAGGTACTTAAGGCAAGCAAAATGGACCGTATTTTCTTTACCAACAGTGGTACAGAGGCTATTGAGGGAGCTATCAAGGCTGCAAAGAAATATGCCTTTACAAGAGACGGCCATGCAGGTCATGAGATAATTGCCATGAACCATTCCTTCCACGGAAGAAGCATCGGAGCGCTTTCTGTTACAGGCAATGCACATTATCAGGAGCCGTTTGAGCCACTTATGCCGGGCGTTAAATTTGCGGATTTCAATGATTTAGAGAGCGTTAAGGCTCAGGTGACAGACAAAACCTGCGCCATTATTATGGAAACTATTCAGGGTGAGGGCGGTATTTACCCGGCAAAGAAGGAGTTTATCGAGGGAGTGAGAGCTCTCTGTGATGAAAAGGATATTCTTCTTATCCTTGACGAGATACAGTGCGGCATGGGCAGAAGTGGCGAGATGTTCGCATGGCAGAACTATGATGTAAAGCCTGATATCATGACCTGTGCGAAGGCACTCGGCTGTGGCGTGCCGGTTGGTGCCTTTTCTCATGACACAGAGGGTGGCAGATAAATCCCTTGCACCTGGCGACCATGGCACCACATACGGCGGCAATCCGTTCGTAGGAGCCGCAGTAAGTGCAGTGTTTGATGAGTTTAAGCGTCTTGATATAGTAAGCCATGTAAAAGAGGTTGCACCTTACCTGGAGAAGAAGCTTGATGAGCTTGTCGCAAAATTCGACTGTCCCACAGCCAGAAGAGGTATGGGACTCATGCAGGGCGTGGAGTGCAGCCTTCCTGTAGGAAAGGTCTCAGCAGAGGCTTTAAATCAAGGGCTTATAGTCATTACGGCAGGCAGCAATGTGCTTAGATTTGTGCCTCCTCTTGTTATCGAAAAGAGTGATGTTGGAAACGAAATGATAGAAAAACTTGAAACAACACTTGTAATACTGTCAAAAAGTCTGTAAAATAAAGAGGACATCGATTTCTCCTTTGAGATTATGATATTAATCAAAGGAGACCATATGAAAAAAAAAATAATATTATTAAGTGCGTTTATTTTAACAATAGCGTTTGGCCTTTGCGGCTGTAAAAAGGATGATGCCACAGTTCATTTTGCTTCTGAAACGGAGCAGACTGCTGTGGTTTCAAGTGATGTAAACAGACAGACTGCTGATTCCAAGGAGAAGAAAGCTTCATCCGATGGAGAACAGGAGCAGAAGACAAAAGACACAGCAGATGACACTGATGAATCTACTGAGTGGTGCGTCTATATCTGTGGTCAGGTTGCCAATCCCGGTGTATACAGAGTAAAGCCGGGCGCGAGAGTTTGTGAGCTCGTTGATATGGCAGGAGGCATGCTGGATACAGCTGACAAAAGCTTTTGGAATCTGGCATCAGAGCTGTATGATGGGCAGATGCTGTATTTCCCGACTGTAGAGGAGCTTAAGTCGGATCACATACCTGAGGGCACATATACCACCGGCATAGATGGCTCGCTGATGAAGGGCGGCGCTGAGGAGCATATAGGCGTAAAGGATGGCAAGCTCAATATCAATACCGCAACTGTCGAGCAGCTAATGGCTCTTTCCGGAATTGGTGAGAGCAAGGCAAAGAGTATTATTGAAGATCGCGCCTAAAAATGGATTGTTTTCTTCGATTGAGGATATCACGAGGGTGTCCGGCATCGGTGAAGCGATGTTTAATAAAATAAAAGATGATATAACAGTAAATTAGGAGTGTATAAATGGCAAAAAAAGTGCTGGTCGTTGACGACGAAAAGTTAATTGTAAAAGGAATACGTTTCAGTCTGCTGCAGGATGGCATGGAGGTAGACTGCGCATATGACGGTGAGGAGGCCTTAAATATGGCGAAGGCCAATTCATATGATATGATTCTTTTTAGATGTCATGCTTCCAAAGATGGATGGCTTTGAGGTGTGTCAGGCAATAAGGGAGTTTTCTGATGTCCCGATTGTCATGCTCACTGCAAAGGGCGATGACATGGACAAAATTTTAGGACTTGAGTACGGCGCTGATGACTATATCACAAAGCCATTTAATATTCTTGAGGTAAAGGCCAGAATCAAGGCAATCATGCGGCGCACTTCACCGGAACGCGCACCACAGGTACAGTCATCTGTAATTGAAAAGGGTGATATCAAGCTCGACTGTGACAGCAGACGTCTGTTCATAAATGATAATGAAATCAATTTGACTGCAAGAGAGTTTGAACTGCTTGAGATTCTGATCAAAAATGAAAATAAAGTGTACAGTAGGGAGAGCCTTTTAAAGATTGTATGGGGCGAGGATTACCCGGGTGACGTGCGTACGGTTGATGTGCATGTCAGACGTCTTCGTGAAAAGATTGAGGCAAATCCAAGCGAGCCGAAGTACGTTCATACCAAGTGGGGTGTTGGATATTACTACAACCAGAAGTAATACTTTCAGAAAGGTTCTAAAATGTTTAAGAGTAAAGTACATTTTGCATTTTATAAGAGTCTGAAATCCAGGCTGATTTTCATGATTTTTTTGTTCTCGTTCTGGTACCGGAGGTGGTGCTGTGCTTCGGCATACTTAACACCTACGAGTCCAGAGCGGTTTCAATCCGCGAAAGTGAAGTGCTTAGTCAGGCAAAGATTCTCGCAAACAAGATATCCACAAGTAAATACTTTGATGAGGATGGCGGTGACTTGAGCAATATTGATGCTCAGATTGACACTCTTACTACTATATATGAGGGCCGTGTGCTCATAGTTGACAAGCATTTTAAGATTATTAAGGATACGTACAATTTAGATGATGGCAATACTATTGTCTCAGAGGAGGTTATCAAGACATTCTCTGCTTCAGAGATTACTAACTATGATTCTAAAAACCACTATATCGAGCTTTCTGTTCCGATAAGCAATCCAAACGACAAGGATTCAAAGATAGAGGGAGCACTTGTTGTAAGTGTGTCGACGGACAATATATCGCTAAATATGTCGTATCTGACACAGATTGCTGTGACGGTTGCCATTATCGCAGGTGCGGTGGTGCTCTTTTTTGGTGTGCTTGTGCTTTTGCACCTTTTTGTTCCGATTAAGAAGCTTTCTGACGAGATATCAGACATTAAGGATGGCTTTGGAAAAAAAGAGCAGCTGGATGTAGATGACTATGCGGAGACTGCTATAATAAGCAGGAATTTTAATGAGCTGATGAGCGGAATGAAGGTCATGGATGAGTCCAGACAGGAGTTTGTATCGAATGTGTCACATGAGCTCAAGACACCTCTTACTTCCATGAAGGTGCTCGCAGATTCCATCAACAGCATGGGTGATGAGGCTCCGATTGAGATGTACAGGGAGTTCATGGGAGATATCACAAGCGAGATAGACAGAGAGACAAAGATAATAAATGACCTGTTATCACTGGTCAAGATGGATAAGTCGGCTGCCACGCTGAATATCGATAGTGTTAATATCAATGACCTGCTCGAGCAGATTATGAAGAGACTTCAGCCGATTGCTGACAAGCAGCAGGTGGAGCTTGTACTCGAAAGCTTCAGACCGGTAACTGCAGAGATAGATGAAGTGAAGCTGACGCTTGCTTTTACAAACCTCATTGAGAATGCCATCAAGTACAATGACAACGAGACCGGTGGCTATGTTCATGTATCCTTAAATGCGGACCATCAGTATTTCTATCTGAAGGTGGAGGACAACGGTATCGGTATACCGGAGGAGTCCTTAGAGCACATCTATGAGAGATTTTATCGCGTGGACAAGTCACATTCGAGAGAGATTGGCGGTACAGGTCTGGGACTTGCCATTACAAGAAGCTCTATTCTTATGCATAGGGGAGCTATAAAGGCTCACAGTGTGATGGGAGAGGGCACTACCTTTGATGTGCGTATACCGCTCAACTATATTGTATAGGAGGCTTGACGTGAAAAGAATAATTATATTCGTGCTCACTGCAGCAATTCTGCTCTCCATGGGCGGCTGCACAAAGAGAAAAGCAGACAATACGGTTGAGGTGTTTTGTCTGAATATGGATGTTACGAGCAGTGTGCCGGAGTCATATGTGCTTAGAAGCAAAAACTCAGATGTGGACAAGCAGGTGGATGAGCTTCTTGGGAGAATGCAGGATAAGCCTGAAGACTCAAGACTGCGCAAGGCGATTCCGGATGAGGTGTCTGTGAGAGGTCATGACGAGAAAAACTATAACTGCACTGTGGATTTCAGCAAGGAGTATTATGACCTTACGGCTGCGCAGGAGGTGCTTTTGAGAGCTTCTGTAGTCCGCACGCTCACACAGCTGGATAGTATTTCATATGTGACATTTACCGTAAACAGTATTCCTCTTGTGGACTCGGATGATGAGATTGTCGGTAGCATGGGTGCTGATGATTTTGTTGAGAATCCGGGTGAGCAGATTAATACAAGTGTGAAGGAGACACTCACGCTTTATTTTGCTGACAAGGATGGTACAGGGCTTGAAAAACAGACCAGAGTGATACATTACAGCTCAAATATAGCGCTTGAAAAGCTTGTTGTTGAGCAGCTTATTGAGGGACCGAAGGGCTCTAAGCTCAAAGCAACTCTTCCGGGCACAACAAAGCTTATCAATGTGTCTGTGGCAGATAGAATATGCTATCTGAACTTTGACTCTTCGTTCAGAAATACTATTGACAATAAGCTGACAGAGGATGTGGTGCTGTATTCGATAGTTAATTCACTCACCTCACTTCCTACTGTGGACAAGGTACAGATCTCGCTTGACGGTGAGAATGACGGCATGCTGCTTTATAATTACAAGCTAAGCGACATGTATGAGTTTAATAAGGATATAGTGGATTCTGATGATTCCACGGAAAAAACTGAAAAATAGAATAGATTGGATTAGGAGGAGAAGAGTATTAGTAAAAGGCCGATGTTTTTATTTGCGTTGGTCTATACTGCAGGAACTGTTTCAGGTATGTATGGCAGGGGCTTTGGCTTTTTGACCTTTGCCATGCTGCTTGTGGCTTTAATAGCTGAGTGTGTGGTGTCTAAGGGCAGCCTTTCCGGTATCGGGCGCATAGTTGTTTTGCTTATCCTGATATCGTCAGCTGTTTTTGCCACAGCACAATTCAGATACACTTCGGTAGAAGAAAACCGTGACAGCTATATGCAGTATATGACAGATGAAAAATCTGTCATCGTCTGGGGAAGATTTATAAAACTGAATACAAGTATTTCTCATACAGGTATTATATGACGGACTGCGTAGTGCAGCCCGGGTACGGCAAGGCTTTTGGCAGAAAAATATCATGTGGTGATGTCGTGGTATACTGTGACAGCAAAAGCGCACATCTGGGCGATTATATGAAAGCTAACGGCAAGATAGGCTTGTTTAAGTCTGCAACCAATGAGGGCGAGTTTGACAGCGCGCTTTTACCGCTCGCAGGGAATTGATTTCTCGGTGAATGCAGACAGTATTAAGACAAGCGCCGGTAAACATGCATGGTATTACCACAGACTTGAAAAACTTCGTGATACGCTGTCAGCTTCACTTCTTGAGGTGACTGATGAGACAACGGCAGGAGTGCTTTCGTCCATGCTGCTTGGAGACAAGTCGTATCTGGATGATGAGATAAAGGATTTATACCAGGTCAGTGGTATTTCACATATACTGGCTATTTCCGGACTTCATATTTCTATAGTTGGCATGGCTTTTACAAGCTTCTCAGAAAAAGAAGGGTGAGCTATACAGCGGCATTTGTCTGTTCTGCAGCACTTATACTAAGCTATGCTGTTATGACAGGAAATGCCGTGTCCACAAGGCGTGCCGTGGGGATGTTCATACTTACAATGCTTGCGGCAGCTTTAGGCAGATGCACAGATATGCTCAATTCTCTTGGCATCATGGTCATTTACCTGCTGTGGGATAATCCTATGGTTTTGGGATATGCCGGATTTGTGTTCTCGGTAGGGGCGATACTTGCTATAGGTATTGTGACACCTGTGATGAGTGCTTCTAAGGGCGAAAAATTCTGGGCATCAGTATCCATACAGCTTCCGATGCTTCCGGTTGTTGCTATGAACTATTATGAGCTGCCTCTTTTTGCAGTGTTTGTAAATCTCATTGTGATACCGGCTTTACCTGTCGTATTTATTTCGGGTCTGCTTGCGTCTGCCGCAGGCTGCTTTGGCGTGATGCCCGGCAAACTGCTGGTGTTTCCTGCATTTGCAGTGTTAAAGCTCTATGAGGTGCTTTGCAGTCTTGTTATGAAGCTTCCGGGGGCATCGGTTATCACAGGAGCTCCCGATGGATACAGGATTTTCTTTTTTATGCTGTTATGAGTGGCTTTTTGGTGGCATTTTCGCTTAAAAAACGTGCTATAGAGTGTGGCTTAGAAAGAAAAAAGCCAAATCCTTTACAGTGTCCAAAGAGTGGTGTGTACAGCAGTCCTGCTTGCAATTTTTCTTGTGAAGCCAAAAACTGCTGCGCAGCTTGATATACTTGATGTGGGGCAGGGAGACGGCATGTTTTACCGCTTTGAGTCAGGCACATGCATCTTTATTGATGGAGGAAGCTCTGACCGAAAACAGCTTGGAGAGAATGTGATTATGCCGTTTCTTAAGTATAACGGCATACAGAGTATATCATACTGGTTTGTTTCACATGCAGACAGTGATCATATAAGCGGATTGTCTGAGGTGATAGACAGCGGGTATACTATAGAGCATATAGTTGTGGCAGAAGCAGCGGCTAATGAGGAAGCTATGGAGGAGCTGCTTTTTTAAAGCTAAGGAAGCAGGAATTGATATATGCCTTATGTCAAAGGGGGATTCGATTGAAATAAATGATGCATCAGGTTCGCGCAGTACTGCAAACGAAGAAGCTGATGGCATCATGTGCCTGTATCCGGGGCCAGTTGATACTGCCTTAGACAGAAACGATATGTGTCTTGTGCTGAAGCTCACGGATGGCAGGTTTAGTGGTATTTTCGGCGGAGATATATCATCTGAGGTAGAAAAGAAGCTTGTTAATGAGTATGGGGATGAGCTTTCTGTGGATTTTTACAAGGCAAATCATCATGGCTCCAAGTATTCAAGCTCTGCAGACTGGATTGAGGCTTTAAGCCCAAGGTGGACTGCAGTATCATGCGCGGCAGAGAACCGCTATGGACATCCGGCAGATGAAGCCATGGATAGGCTTATGGATGCAAAGTGCCGAATTTTATACACAATGCAAAGTGGTCAGATTAAGTATAAAGAGAGTACTATATATGAAAACAATAGACAATGATATAAAAGCAGGAGATTTCAAAAAGGTTTATTTGCTGTATGGACAGGAGAGATACCTCATAAAACAGTACAGGGACAAGCTGATAAAGGCTATGGTAAGTGAGGGCGACAGCATGAACTTTTCATCGTTTGAGGGCGATGGAATCAACCAGAAAGAGATAATTGACCTGGCGGAGACACTTCCGTTTTTTGCGGATAAAAGAGTGATTCTTATAGAGGATGCAGGCATTTTTTCAAAGGCAGGCGATGAGCTTGGAGAGTATTTAAAGGATTCACCTGAGAGCACGCACTTTATATTTGTTGAGGAGAGCGTTGATAAGCGCTCAAAGCTTTATAAGGCGGCAGCCAAGTGCGGTAATCCTGTGGAGTTCAAGGAACAGACGGATGAGACACTTGCCAGATGGATAGGAATAAGGATTAGAAAAGATGGAAAGGGTATGAGTCAGGCTGCCTACAACAGCTTTATAGAAAAAACCGGCACAGATATGGAAAATATCGACAAGGAGCTTGAGAAGCTGCTGTGCTACTGTATGGACAAGGACGTGATTGAGCTTTCGGATGTTGAGGCTGTAACGACAGAGCAGATCACAAACAAGGTATTTGAGATGGTTGATGCGATTGCATCACACAAACAAAAGCGTGCGCTTGAGCTGTATTACGATCTGCTGGCACTTAAAGAACCGGCCATGCGTATTATGTATCTTATATCGCGCCAGTTCAATATACTGATGAATGTGAAAGCCATGACAAATAAGGGCTTTGGCAACAAGGATATAGCATCAAAGGCCGGATGTCCGGAGTGGGCGGTGCGCAAATATCAGGCGCAGTGCAGGGCATATTCACTGGATGATTTAAAGAGGGCTGTGAGAGACGGTGTGGCATATGAGGAGGCTGTGAAGACCGGCAGGATGAATGACCAGATGGCTGTGGAGCTTTTTATAGTGCAGTACTCTGCAGATATGACCGGCACTCATGCGACAGGCAGTAAATGATATAACGCAAATATAACAAAAAAGCAAATAAAAAACCCATCGGTATGACGGCACCGATGGGTTTTTATTTATTGCTATATAGTAATTAAGCTAATCCGTTAACAAGCTTTGTTAAACGAGATACTTTTCTGGCTGCGTTGTTCTTGTGGAAGATACCCTTTGAACCAGCGCTTGCGATAGCAGAAGTTGCATCCTTTAATGCAGCCTCAGCAGCAGCAACCTTATCATTTGCAGCTACAGCAGCCTCAACCTTCTTGATTGCTGTCTTAACTCCTGATTTGATTGCTTTATTTCTTGCAGCCTTAGTTTCTGTTACTAAAATTCTCTTTTTTGCTGATTTAATGTTAGCCAACTCGTACACCTCCAAATATTTAATCTAATGTATGCCAAAACAGACACGGACGCTTTGGCACAAACATACTAGAATATAATATGTCAACCTTTCTGCTCTGTCAATACATATTTTGAAAAAAATTGCAAAAAATTAACATATATGTGATTTTGGAATATCATACAGGGGAGGTGTATTGATTTGTCGGCTGATAAATGGTGTGCAAGAACTGATCTGGCGCTTGAGACGCAGGAGAGCCTTAAAAAGGCAAACACAGATATGAGAGGTGTGAATTTCTCTGAAAAAAAGCTGGATAATGGAATCATAGTCAGTGTAGTGACAATTGACTCAGAAAATGCAGTCAGGGCTACAGGCCGTCCTAAAGGAAAATATGTGACAATTGAGGCTGCTATGCTGTCCGAGGGAGATGAGGAGTGCTGTCAGGCTGTGACGAGGGAGCTTTCAAGAGAGCTTAAGAGCTTTGTAAAGGCTGTCTGTGACAAGCGTATATATGCGGCACTTGTTGTCGGGCTTGGAAACAGAAATGTAACTCCTGATGCGCTTGGGCCAAGATGCGTTGACAGCTTGTTTATCACCCGCCATATAGTAAAGGAATATGGCAGGTATGCGTTTAGCAACGAGAATGTAAACAGTGTGTGCGGCCTGGTGCCGGGCGTGATGGCTCAGACAGGCATGGAGTGCCTTGAGATAATAAAGGGTGTGGTGAGCGAGGTGAAGCCTGATTTTGTTGTGACAATTGATGCGCTTGCGGCACGCAGTACAAAGAGGCTGGGCTGTACCATACAGCTGACGGATACAGGCATAGTGCCCGGAAGCGGGGTAGGAAACCACAGGGACGGTATTAACCATGGCAATCTCGGAGTGCCTGTTATCGCAATTGGTATTCCGACAGTCATTGATGCGGTGACTATTGTTTCAGATGCGGTAAATGCCAGCCGGGAGAACACCGCAAAGCTCATGTCGCCTAAGTTAAACGGCATGTTTGTGACGCCGAAGGATATTGACGAGACGGTTAAGAGACTGGCAGGGCTTTTGTCTGAGGGCATAAATATGGCTTTTTCAAACGATGAATATGATGACTATAGTGAATAATTTTATTGCTTCGAATATCATTAGAGCCAGCCGCATAAGCTTTATGTAGCAGGGGCTGCCTGATGCTTTAGATGGGAGATGATATTGTGAAGAAAAAATGATTGTGCTTATAGCGTTTATATATATTGCGTCTATGCTGTTTTGCGGTGATGGTGTGGGAAAGAAGTTCGTGGAAGAAAAATTTCCGCACCTTACATATTCTGACAAGGAGTGTGATGATTCAAAAAAGAAGGAGCTGCGTATTGTGGAGGATGAGGATACAGCAGGAGGTATTCTCTCGTATGAGGAGCTTGCTGCGATGGAAAATGAAAATGCAAGTGTCAGGAATAATATGCTGCCGGATACCGACCAGCTGGCATTTGTTGATGAAGCTGAAAAAACGGTGAGCTGGCAGAGCTCAAGGAGCAGCAGAATGTGAAAATGCCGCAGGTAGATATGAGCTTTGACAATCTGGTAAAAAACTATTATCAGGTGGACAAGACTACATATATAGGAGCCGATGAGCTGTGTGAGGAGGCTTTGCTTGGGCGCGATATGTCTATAGAAAAGTCAGGCGACGGTCCTGATATACTCATATACCATACACATTCGCAGGAGGGGTACAGTGATTCCCTTGATACATCAGAGACAGAGACCGTAGTTGGAGTGGGTGACAGGCTTGAATCACTTTTGAGGGAAAAATACGGTTACATGTGCTGCATCACAAGGGGCAGTATGATGTGAATGACCGCGACCATGCGTATTCTAATTCACTTCCTGAGATTAAAGAGATTATTGAGAAAAATCCGTCTATAAAGGTGGTTATTGACCTGCACAGGGATGGAGTGGCTGAGACAACAAGGCTTGCTGCCACAATAGATGGAAAGCCTATGGCACAGATTATGTTTTTTAACGGGCTGTGCCGCACTGCTGCAAGGGGACCGATTAATAGTCTGCCCAATGAGTATCTGGGTGACAATCTGGCGTTTTCATTTCAGCTGCAGCTCATGGCAAATGAGTATTATCCGGGGCTTGCAAGGCGCATATACTTAAAGGGCTACAGATATAATATGCATCTGTGTCCGAAATCGCTGCTCGTGGAGGTGGGAGCGCAGACAAATACCAAGGAGGAGGCATACAATGCAATGGAACCACTTGCAGATATACTTGATAAAGTGTTAAAATAATATAGACTTTATTTCACAAATCTGATAAACTTTGATGAGTTATTGAAAGCATTAGGAGGACATATGTCAATAGATCAGAGCAAAATCCGCAATTTTTGTATTATTGCCCATATTGATCACGGTAAATCTACACTCGCGGACAGAATTATAGAAAAAACAGGCACACTTACCAGCAGGGAGATGCAGGCTCAGGTGCTCGACAATATGGATTTAGAGAGAGAGCGTGGTATCACAATCAAGTCTCAGGCAGTCCGTATTATATATAACGCAAAGGATGGCGAAGAGTATATTTTTAATCTGATAGATACACCGGGACACGTGGATTTTAACTATGAGGTATCAAGGAGTCTTGCGGCATGTGACGGAGCTATACTTGTAGTGGATGCGGCCCAGGGCGTTGAGGCCCAGACACTTGCAAATGTTTACCTTGCACTGGATCATGACCTGGATGTATTTCCTGTTATAAATAAGGTGGATCTGCCGAGTGCGCGCCCGGATGAGGTGGCACAGGAGATTGAGGACGTTATCGGTATTGAAGCTATGGATGCACCGCGTATTTCCGCAAAGACAGGACTCAATATAGAGGATGTGCTGGAGCAGATTGTAAAAAAGATTCCGGCACCAACAGGCGATAAAGATGCACCGCTTAAGGCACTTATATTTGATGCAACATATGATTCTTATAAGGGAGTCATTATTTTCTGCCGACTGAGAGAGGGCTCTGTAAAGGTAGGAGACACAATAAAGATGATGGCTACAGGTGCATCTGATGTGGTTACAGAGGTGGGGTATTTTGGCGCAGGCCAGTTTATACCATGCGATGAGCTTTCGGCCGGTATGGTTGGATACATTGCGGCCAGCATCAAAAATGTCAGGGATACACGCGTGGGTGATACAGTTACACTCGTTGACAGACCGTGCGATGAGGCGCTTCCGGGCTATAAGAAGGTCAACCCTATGGTTTACTGTGGTCTTTATCCTGCAGACAGTGCAAAGTATCCTGATTTAAGGGATGCGCTTGAAAAGCTGCAGGTCAACGACGCTTCATTACAGTTTGAGCCTGAGACATCACTGGCACTTGGCTTTGGCTTCAGATGCGGATTCCTTGGTCTTTTACATCTGGAAATTATTCAGGAGAGACTGGAGAGAGAGTTTGATCTGGATCTCGTTACCACTGCACCTAGTGTTATTTACAAGATTCACAAGACAAGCGGTGAGGTGATAGATCTGACCAATCCTTCAAATATGCCGGATCCGTCAGAGATTGAGTATATGGAGGAGCCATACGTATCTGCAGAGATTATGGTCACAAGTGACTATGTCGGTGCGATTATGAAGCTGTGCCAGGAGAGACGAGGAGTCTATATCAGCATGGAGTATATCGAAAAAACACGAGCTCTCATAAAGTACGACTTGCCATTAAATGAGATTATCTATGATTTCTTTGATGCTTTAAAGTCACGCTCGAGGGGATATGCTTCGTTTGACTATGAGATGAAGGATTATGAGCGCTCAGAGCTTGTCAAGCTTGATATCTTAATCAATAAGGAAATGGTCGATGCACTTTCATTTATCGTATTCAAGGAGAGTGCATACGAAAGAGGCCGTAAGATGTGCGAGAAGCTTAAGGGTGAGATACCAAGGCATTTGTTTGAGATACCTATTCAGGCAGCAGTCGGTGGTAAGATTATAGCAAGAGAGACGGTTAAAGGCGCTTCGAAAGGATGTACTTGCCAAGTGTTACGGTGGTGATATTTCACGTAAGAAGAAACTGCTTGAGAAGCAGAAGGAAGGAAAGAAGAGGATGCGTCAGGTGGGCAATGTAGAGATACCACAGGAGGCATTCATGAGTGTGCTTAAGCTGGATGAGGAGTAATCGCACATATGAAGAATCTTGAGATTTATATTCATATACCATTTTGTGTGAGAAAATGTGAATATTGTGATTTTTTATCATTTCCAGCAGACGATGATGCAAAGCTTCGTTATGTCAAGGGGCTTATGGCGGAAATGATATTTTACGGCCCGCTTATGAAGAACTATCAGGTGTCATCTGTCTATATCGGAGGAGGTACACCAAGCTCTATAGATGAGCAGTGGATTGCTGCTTTGATGGAGGGTGTGTTTGACTGCTTTAATGTGCTGCCTGATGCTGAGATATCCATAGAGTGCAATCCCGGTACGCTTAGCAGGGAAAAGCTTTTAGCATACAAGGATGCGGGAATCAACCGCCTGTCAATAGGACTGCAGTCGGCAAATAATGATGAGCTTAAGCGGCTCGGGCGTATACATACCTTTGAACAGTTTGTGACGAATTACGAGGTGGCCAGAAACGTGGGCTTTAAAAATATCAATGTAGATTTGATGTATGGTCTGCCGGGACAGTCAGCGTCACAGTATATGGCGACAGTAAACAAGATTATAAGGCTTCATCCGGATCATATATCGGCGTATTCTCTTATAGTGGAAAAGGGTACTCCTTTCTATGAAAAGTACAAGTTTGACATGGTGCGCCAGGAGGCGGGCATGAGAACGGAGTTTCTGCCTGACGAGGACGAGTTATATGATATGGAAAAGGCGGGACAGAAGGCGTTTATGGATGCCGGCTACAGGCAGTATGAGACATCTAACTATGCTAAAAAGAGGTATGGAGTGCCGCCATAATATAGGCTACTGGACCAGAGCTGACTATTTAGGACTTGGAATAGGGGCGGCATCGCTTATATCAAATGTCAGATATACCAATACATCCGATATGGACGAATATCTGTCGCGCTGCCGTCATATACATGATGTGGGTGATGATATATTTAGGGCCAATCTGCATGTGGCAGCTGATGTTATAGACAAAAAGGGAACAGATGGAGGAGTTTATGTTTCTTGGACTTCGTATGAATGAGGGGGTCACAAGAGAAGCCTTTGAGAGGGCATTTGGTATTTCGATAGATGCAATCTACAAGGATACGATAGACAGCTTGAAAAAACAGGAGCTGCTCGTGGTAAAGGACGGGCATATCTATTTATCGGAGAGAGGAAAGGATGTAGCCAATTACGTTATGGCACAGTTTTTGAGGGATTAACGGAGTACAAATTATGGATATGACTTTTAAGCTTCAGGTGTTTGAGGGACCGCTTGATCTGCTTTTTATACCTGATAGAGAAAAATAAAGTAAATATTTATGATATCCCGATTGTCGAGATTACAGCGCAGTACATGGAGTATGTGGACCAGATGAAAAAGGATAACCTGGACACGCTCAGCGAGTTTCTCGTGATGGCAGCTACGCTCCTCGACATAAAGTCAAAGATGCTTCTCCCAAAGAAAAGAGGAAGAAGAGCAGGAGCAGGAAGATCCAAGAGCAGAGCTTGTGCAGCAGCTGCTTGAGTACAAGATGTACAAGTGCATGGCAAATGAGCTTAAGGATCGCCAGCTGGATGCCGGCAAGGTGTGGTATAAGAAGAAGGACATACCTGATGAGGTACTTGCATATGAGGAGCCTGTTAATCTTGAGGAGCTTGTCGGAGATATACGGCTTTCTGATTTAAACAGAATCTTTCAAAGTATAATGAAGAGACAGGAAGAAAAGATAGATAAAGGTCCGCTCGAAGTTTGGAAAGATTGAAAAGGAAGAGGTCTCCTTAGAGGAAAAGATGGACTTCCTGACAGACTATGCTACCTCACACAAGCACTTCAGCTTTCAGAGGGATGCTTACTGCATCGTCAAGCAAAGTGGAAGTCATAGTTACATTTCTTGCCATACTGGAGCTTATGAAGACCGGCAAATTAACTATCGTTCAGGAGCATATTTTTGATGATATCAGGATTGAGTCAAGGATTGTTGCATAAAGAGGGTTTGATGATATATGAATTATAAAGCTGCAATAGAGGCTATTTTATTTACCATGGGAGAATCCGTGGAGCTTGGAAGGATAGCCGATGCAATACAATTAAATGAAAAAGAAACAAAAAAGCTGCTTGACGAGCTGATTAAGGAGTATAGAAGCTCTTCAAATATAGGTATGAATATCATAGAGCTTGATGGTGCTTATCAGATGTGTACAAAGCCACAGATGTATGAATATCTCATCCGCATTGCAAAGCAGCCTAAGAAGAGGGTGCTTACGGATGTGCTTTTAGAGACTCTTTCAATCATAGCGTACAAGCAGCCTGTAACAAAGGCAGAGATAGAAAAAATCAGAGGTGTGTCAAGTGAACATGCCGTAAGCAAGCTTGTCGAATACAATCTGGTGCAGGAGCTTGGAAGGCTTGATGCTCCGGGAAGGCCGCTTTTATTTGGTACCACAGAGGAATTTCTAAGGAGCTTTGGGGTTTCGTCTATTGACGAGCTGCCGGTACTAAGCCCTGTGCAGGTTGAGGAGTTTAAGCAGGAGGCAGAGGAAGAGATGCACGTGAAGCTTGATGTGTAGTGCAGGTGTATTGCGTAAGCTGCCATTTCATATAATATGGACATGCAAATAATCATATATATTACCGATGGAGGTAATTATATGATTATTTTTTTAAAAAAATATAAGTCGAAAATAGCTTTAATAGTTTTCATTTGTGTGTTGGTTTGTACTGTCAGCTGTTTGCTTGGTTTTAAGTCGCTGGAAAAGCAAAAAATGCCCGGTTTGGAAAAAGAAAAGTGTGTTTATGGCAGCGGAAATGGGCGGTGAAATGGCGGCTGAAAATACAGACAAAGCCGTAAATGAGCCAAAGCTTCATGCTGTTTCAGCGGCATTATATGATGCGGATGACGAGACGTTTATATATGGCAGAAATATGAGAGACAGCATGGCAAATGCCAGCACCACGAAGATTCTTACGTGTATTGTGGCACTTGAAAAAGCTGATATAAATGATACTGTTACGATTTCACAAAATGCCGCATCACAGCCTGCGGTCAAGCTTGGACTTGTGGCCGGGAATAGCTATAATATGAAGGATTTACTCTATGGCATGATGCTTGAGTCGTTCAATGACTGTGCCTATGCGATTGCGGAGCATGTGGGCGGCTCGACGGAGGGCTTTGCAAAGCTTATGAATGAAAAAGCAAATGAGATAGGGTGCCTCGGCACGTATTTTATTACACCAAACGGGCTGGATGCTGAGAATGATATAAGCTTTCACCACTCCACGGCGGGAGATTTGTGTGTTATAATGTCTTATTGTGCGTGGAAATCACCAAAATCAACACAGTTTCTTGAGATAACACAGACTATGCAGTACACATTTGAGACAAAGGAAGGTCAGATGGTTTTTAGCAATCACAACAGGCTCCTTAAGGAGACGGACTACTGCATATCGGGAAAGACCGGCTTTACCACAAAGGCAGGCTACTGCTATGTCGCAGCAGTTGAAAAGGATGGAAGGAGAATGTGCCTTTCTCTCTTGGGCTGTGGGTGGCCAAACAATAAAAACTATAAGTGGGCTGATGCAAAGAGTCTGGTGGAGTATGCGGTTTCAGATGCTGCCGAAGATTCTTACTGTGATGCTGCTTGTGTAACAACACAACAGACTGGTTACACAGATAACGGATAAGCAGGCGCAAGCTGACGAAGATATAACGGATAAACAAGCAGGAAAAGAAACTCCGGCGGTAAAAAAAGAGGATAGAAACACAATTAACTTAAAATATATAGAAAACAACAAGAAGAATAAGAAAATTTGCAAGAATTTTCTCAAGAATTTTACAATTAATATAGGAAATTTTTTCTAAACAAAAAATAAGGTTAAAAATTTAACAAATTAGTTGAAAAAAATTTAGAAATAGTCTATTATCATACTAGCGAAAAATTTTATTTTTTTATAGATGGAGGATATAAAATGAGTAGTAACAATCAAAGCTTGGCAATGCAGCGTATTGCTAAGTTAGTCGACGAGAACAGTTTCATGGAAATTGGTTCTCTTGTGACAGCTCGCAGTACAGATTTTAACCTTACTGCAGCAAAAGCTCCTTCAGATGGTGTTATTATCGGACACGGTCTGATTGATGGAAATCTTGTATTTATCTACAGCCAGGATGCAAGTTCTTAACGGAACAATCGGCGAGATGCATGCAAAGAAAATTGCTTCTGTATATGATATGGCCATGAAAATGGGCGCACCTGTTATCGGATTTATCGATTGCGGTGGTATCAGACTTCAGGAGTCAGTTGATGCATTAGACGGATTTGGTCTTATCTACGCCAAGGAAGTTGCAGCAAGTGGCGTTATTCCACAGATTTGTGGTGTATTCGGTAATTGTGGTGGCGGACTTTCTGTAGTACCGGCTCTTTGTGATTTCGCTTATATCGAAGAGTCTAAGGGCAGAATGTTTGTTAATACTCCTGATGCAATAGAGGGTAACCGCGTTGAGAAATGCGATACAGCAGCAGCTTCATTCCAGAGTGAGAACAATGGATGTGTAGACGGAATCGGTTCAGAGGATGATATTATCGCTGATATCAGAGCTCTTGTCAGCATGCTTCCGCTCAACAACGAGGGAGATGTATATACAGACTCATGTGAGGATGATCTCAACAGAGCATGTAACAGCATGGCTGATATGAAGGCTGATCCAAGATTCCTCTTATCAGAGCTTTCTGATGATCATGTATTCTTTGAGACAAAGAAAGACTTTGCCAAGAATATGGTAACAGGCTTTGTTAAATTAAACGGCATGACAGTCGGTGCAGTTGCAAACTGCAGCACAGTATATGATGCTGAGGGCAAGAAGGCAGAGGAGTTTGCACTTTCTCTTACTGCAAAGGGCTGCAACAAGGCAGCTGAGTTTGTATCATTCTGTGATGCTTTCTCAATTCCTGTACTTACACTTACAAATGTAAACGGATTCAAGAACTGCATGTGCTCTGAGAAGAAGCTTGCAAAGGCTCTTGCCAGAATGACATACGCATTCTCAAGTGCAACATGTCCAAAGGTTAACCTGATTACAGGCGAGGCTTACGGAAGCGCATATGTTGCAATGAACTCTAAGTCAATCGGAGATGATATGGTTTATGCATACCCTGATGCAAAGATTGGTATGATGGATTCAAAGATTGCAGCTGAGATTATGTATCCGGGCGCTGATGCAAAGGAAATCGATGAGAAGGCAGCTGATTACGAGAAGCTTCAGTCTTCTGTTTCATCAGCAGCAGCCAGAGGATATGTAGACCTCATCATTGATCCGGCTGACACAAGAAAATATCTTGTAGGTGCTTTTGAGATGCTTTACACCAAATATGTAGATGCACCAGAGAAGAAACACGGAACTAAATAATAGAAAGGCGCATTTTGTTATGAAGAAAAAAATAACATATATCCTTAGCCTTCTTATGATTGTATGTATGCTTGGAGCATGTGGCTCTGACAATGCCGAAAAGACATACGGCGGATACACAACAGACGAGCTTCATACTGAGGCAACAGACAGCCTTAGCAATATCCAGAACTACATTGCGCTCGTAGATAGTTGTGGCGGTTATGACAGCTATGAGAAGAGTGTCAAGAAAGTTGAGGAGAAGACAGGCATGACAGAGGGTGAGGTTGTTTACAACACACTCGGACAGTCGGGAGCAAGCGTTTCAATGAAAAATATCGACGCTGAGCTTGATGCCGTTTCATCATGGCTTGATCTGGTTGACAAATACGGAGACGTAAAGGATGCAACTGATGGCAAGGATTTTACAGTAACTAAGTCAGGTGGTACACTCACTACCGACATGACACTTACATTTGGCAAGCAGGATGTAACATACGAATTAGTATATGATTCGGTTACCATGGAGGTAACAGGTATCTCACTTACTCCTGTTCAGACAATGGGACAGAAGCTTGCTAAGGCAGGACAGAACACAGTAATTTCAATGAGTATTGTATTCTGTGTGTTAATACTTATCTCTCTTATTATTTACTGCTTCAAGTTTATTGCACTTATCGGCAATAAGCCAAAGAAGGCAGAAGCAAAGAGCGAGCCTGAAAAGAAAAGAGACTGCTGCTGCAGCAGCACCTGCTACAGACCTTACAGATGATACAGAGCTTGTATGTTATCTCAGCAGCTATAGCAGCAAGCGAGGGTACTACAACAGAGGGCTTTGTAGTCCGTTCAATCAATAGAAGATAATTTAGGAGGACATTTGAGATGAAAAACTATACAATTACCGTTAACGGAAATGTTTACGATGTTACAGTAGAAGAGACTGGAAGCACACCTAGCACAGCCAGCGCACCTAGAAGAGCTGCAGCACCTGCTGCCGCTGCACCAAAGGCTGCTGCACCTGCAGGAGCAGGAAGCATCAAGGTTGAGGCCGGAGCTGCCGGAAAGGTATTTAAGCTCGAGGCTAAGGTTGGCGATGCAGTAAAGAAGGGTGATACACTTCTTATTCTTGAGATCATGAAGATGGAGACACCTGTAGTCGCTCCAGAGGATGGAACAGTAGCAAGTATCGAAGTTGCTGTTGGTGATTCTGTAGAGGCTGGCGCATTACTTGCAACATTAAACTAATTCCAGGAGGTAAACTAATTTGAGTTACGTAGGTGAAACACTTTCAAACCTCCTACATCAGACTGCCTTTTTTAATCTGTCAGTCGGAAACTATGTTATGATTGCCGTAGCATGTGTATTCCTGTTTTTGGCTATTAAAAAAGGATTTGAGCCTTTACTTTTTTTAGTACCTATTGCTTTTGGTATGCTCCTTGTTAATATCTATCCTGATATTATTGTAAGCCCGGAGCACTCAAGCAATGGAGTAGGTGGTTTACTTTATTATTTCTATACACTTGATGAGTGGTCAATTCTTCCTTCACTGATTTTCCTCGGTGTCGGAGCTATGACAGACTTTGGTCCGCTTATCGCAAACCCTATCAGCTTCTTACTCGGAGCTGCAGCACAGTTTGGTATTTTCGGAGCTTATTTCCTTGCAATCCTTCTTGGATTTAATGACAAGGCAGCAGCAGCCGTATCTATCATCGGTGGAGCTGACGGACCTACATCTATTTTCCTTGCCGGAAAATTAGGTCAGACAGGTCTGATGGGACCTATCGCCGTGGCAGCGTACTCGTACATGGCATTAGTACCTATCATCCAGCCGCCAATTATGAAATTATTTACTACAAAGAAAGAGCGTGCAATCAAGATGCAGAACCTTCGTCCTGTAAGCAAGCTTGAGAGAATTCTCTTCCCTGTAGTAGTTACTATCGTTGTTTGTACACTGCTTCCAACTACAGCACCACTCGTTGGTATGCTCATGCTTGGAAACCTTTTCCGTGAGTCTGGTGTAGTACGTCAGCTTCAGGAGACAGCAAGCAACGCCCTTATGTACATTGTAGTTATCTTACTCGGTACATCAGTAGGTGCTTCTACAAGCGCAGAGTCATTCCTTAATATGAGCACAATCAAGATCGTTATCCTTGGTCTTATCGCATTCATGGTTGGAACAGCTGCCGGAGTACTTTTTGGAAAGCTTTTATGCTTCCTTTACAAAAGGCAAGATCAATCCACTTATCGGTTCAGCCGGTGTATCCGCTGTTCCTATGGCTGCCCGTGTATCTCAGAAGGTCGGTGCAGAAGAGGATCCAACAAACTTCCTTCTTATGCATGCTATGGGACCTAACGTAGCCGGTGTTATTGGAACTGCCGTAGCGGCCGGATGCTTCATGGCTATATTCGGTATTTAGATTTAATTAAGGAGGATTAATCATGTCAGAAGTGGTAAAGAAACCATTAAAAATAACAGAAACTGTTCTTCGTGATGCACATCAGTCACTGATCGCAACAAGAATGACAACAGAGCAGATGCTTCCAATCGTTGACAAAATGGACAAGGTTGGATACAACGCAGTAGAGTGCTGGGGTGGTGCAACATTTGATGCCTGCCTTAGATTCTTAAAGGAAGATCCATGGGATCGTCTCAGAAAATTAAGAGATGGCTTCAAGAATACAAAGCTCCAGATGCTTTTCCGTGGACAGAATATCTTAGGATATCGTCCATATGCAGATGATGTAGTTGAATATTTTGTACAGAAGTCTATCGCAAACGGTATTGATATCATCCGTATTTTTGACTGCTTAAACGATATCAGAAACTTACAGACAGCAGTTACAGCATGTAACAAGGAAAAGGGACATGCCCAGGTAGCTCTTTCATACACACTTGGAGATGCTTACACACTTGACTACTGGATGGATATGGCAAAGAGAGTTGAGGACATGGGTGCTGACTCACTTTGTATCAAGGATATGGCCGGTCTTTTAGTTCCTGCAAAGGCTACAGAGCTTGTTCAGGCTTTAAAGGATTCTACAAGCCTTCCTGTCGAGCTTCATACACACTACACATCAGGTGTTGCTTCAATGACATACATGAAGGCTGTTGAGGCCGGAGTTGATATCATTGACACAGCTATGTCTCCATTCGCTCTTGGAACAAGCCAGCCTGCAACAGAGGTTATGGTTGAGGCATTCAAGGGCACAGAGTTTGATACAGGTCTTGATCTTAATCTCTTAAGTGAGATTGCTGATTACTTCAGACCAATGAGAGAGGAAGCTTTAGCTTCAGGTCTCATGAACCCAAAGGTACTCGGAGTAAATATCAATACTCTCCGTTATCAGGTTCCTGGAGGAATGCTTTCAAACCTTATCTCACAGCTCAAGGAGCAGGGAAAAGAGGACAAGTACGAAGAGGTTCTCGCAGAGGTACCTCGTGTGCGTAAAGACCTCGGTGAGCCACCACTTGTAACTCCATCCTCACAGATCGTTGGTACACAGGCTGTATTTAACGTACTCATGGGCGAGAGATACAAGGTTGCTACTAAGGAGACTAAGGATATCCTTCTTGGTAAGTATGGTCAGACAGTTAAGCCTTTCAATCCAGAGGTTGTTGACAAGGTTCTTGGTGATGATAAGAAGAATGCCATCACATGTCGTCCGGCAGATCTTCTTGAGCCTGAGCTTGACAAGATTGAGGCTGAGATGAAGCAGTGGAAACAGCAGGATGAGGATGTTCTTTCTTATGCTCTCTTCCCACAGGTTGCTACTGATTTCTTCAAGCAGACAGGCACAGCAGACAGGTGTTGATGCAAAGGCCGCTGATACTGAGAATAAGGCTTATCCTGTATAGTATTTAAAAATATAATTCATGCTTTTGGATTTCAAGCAGGTCCGGCTTTGCCGGGCCTGTTTTTTTATTTGTGGATAAGGGGGACTTACGAGGCTGTTCTGTAACAAATATAAAAAATATAAATTCGCTCTTTCATATAGAGGAAAAAAGTGATAATATTTTAAAGTATGAAAAATTGCTGCAAAGCACACAAATATGTGAAGCACAGCCATAAACGGGAAAACTCAGGAGTATATGATGTCAAATACTAACGACTTACTTAACAGGATAAATGCTAAATACAGTACGATGAGCAAGGGGCACAAGCTGCTTGCTACATACATAACTGATAATTATGATAAGGCTGTCTTTCTGACAGCGGCTAAGATGGGCGAAACGGTAGGAATTTCTGAGTCTACGGTTGTCAGGTTCGCTACATCGCTCGGATATAAGGGATATCCCGATTTTCAGAAGGCACTCGAGGAGCTTGTAAGGAACAAGCTCAATTCGGTTCAGCGAATGGAGGTCACATATGGGCGTATCAGCCAGTCACAGATTCTTGAGACTGTACTGCAGTCTGATCGTGACAAGATTAAGACCACTCTGGAAAAAATTGATGCGGATGCATTTGACCTGGCGGTAGATACTATTTTACAGTCAAGGAAAATTTATATTGTCGGAATCAGAAGCTGTGCACCTCTTGCGAGCTTTCTTGCATTTTATATGAATCTGATGTTTGAGGATGTGTGTCTGCTTACGACAAACAGCTCGAGCGAGCTTTTTGAGCAGATGGTGCGCATTGGCAAGGATGATGTGATTGTCGGCATCAGCTTTCCGCGTTACTCTATGCGTACTCTTAAGGCATTAGAATTTGCCAACAACAGGAGTGCAAAGGTTATCACTATCACAGACAGTATTCATTCACCGATGAATCTGTATTCTTCATGCAATCTGATTGCCGACAGCGATATGGCCTCTATAGTTGATTCACTCGTGGCTCCGCTTTCTGTTATCAATGCCCTGATTGTGGCTCTTTGCATGAAAAAAGCAGAGTATTGTCGCAAAGACACTGACAGAGCTTGAGGATATATGGAATGAGTATCAGGTGTACGAGAATGATGAGATTGATTACATTGATGACTCTATAAAGGTACATTACGCTAAGCTGGGGGATTCACAGGATGAGGAAGAATATTATTGTGGTAGGTGGCGGAGCCGCCGGAATGCTTGCGGCATATTTTGCTGCAGAAGCAGGGAAATAAGGTTGCGCTTCTTGAAAAAAAATGAGAAGCTTGGGAAGAAAATATATATAACCGGCAAGGGCAGATGCAACCTGACCAATGCGTGCGATGTTGAGGAGCTTTTTTTTTTAAATGTAAAGAGCTAACAGCAAGTTTTTTGTACAGCGCTTTTTATGGCTTTGACAACAGTCAGGGTGATAGCCTTTTTTGAGAAGCATGGCATGCCCGTAAAGGTGGAACGTGGCAATCGTGTATTTCCGGTATCTGATAAGTCGTCGGATGTGATTTTTGCTTTACAGAGAGCTTTGAAGGAAAAGAAAGTGGAGGTATTGCTTCATACGGAGGTATCGAAGCTGTGCTATGAGAAAATCGCTGATACAAAGGCAGATGAAGAAGCTGCTGATAAAAAAACTGAATTAAAAATAACAGGTGTCATATTAAAGGATGGCACCACAATGGCTGCTGATGCAGTTATTGTGGCCACAGGAGGACTTTCATATCCTTCTACAGGCTCTACAGGTGACGGCTACAAAATGGCAGAGGATGCAGGTCATACTGTGACAGAGTGCACACCTTCACTTGTGCCTTTTAATGTAAAGGAAGAGTGGGTAAAGAGTCTTCAGGGACTTTCACTTAGAAATACGGCTATTTCCATATATAGTGGCAAAAAAAGAAGCTGTATGAGGATTTTGGAGAGATGCTTTTTACGCATTGGGGTCAGCGGCCCTATGATCTTGTCTGCGAGTGCATCAATTAAGCAAAGCCTTATTAAGCAGCCTCTTGACATGTATATTGATTTGAAGCCGGCTCTCACACAGGAGGCCTTGGATAAGAGGCTTCTCAGGGAGTTTGAGGAGGCAAAAAACAAGCAGTTTAAGAATTCGATAAACAAGCTTTTGCCGGCAAAAATGATTCCGGTGATAATTGAGCTTTCAGGCATTGACCCGGATAAGAAGGTCAATGAGATATCGAAAGAGGAAAGAAACAGACTTCTTATGCTTTTTAAGAAACTGCCTGTCACTCTTAATGGCCCAAGAGGATATAATGAAGCTATTATCACAAAGGGCGGCATAAAGGTGAAGGAAATCAATCCATCCACTATGGAGTCGAAGCTTGTGAATGGCCTCTACTTTGCCGGCGAGGTGCTGGATCTGGATGCTTATACGGGAGGCTTCAATCTGCAGATAGCATGGTCCACAGGATATCTGGCAGGAACAAGTGCAGCGGTTTGATGATTTGGAAACTAGTTTTGAGACACTTATAATAACAGTTATTTATGCGCATAGTGAATTGAGCAGCTGGGATTTTAATAAAAATGATGAACAATAATATTTTAAGGAGAAATTATGAGATACAATATAGCAATTGACGGACCGGCAGGAGCCGGAAAAAGCACTATAGCAAAGAGACTTGCAAAGGAACTTGGCGCAATTTATGTGGATACAGGTGCCATGTACCGTGCCATGGCATATTATTTTATCCAAAAGGGTGTGGACAAGGATGATATTGACACCATCACGAAGCTGTGTAAGGATGTTGAGGTTTCTATCAGCTATGAAAACGGTGAACAGCAGGTTATCTTAAATGGTGAGAATATCACAGGTTTTATAAGACAGGAGACTGTCGGCAATATGGCATCAGCTACCAGTGTCTATCCTGTAGTAAGAGAAAAGCTTGTTGAGCTTCAAAGACAGCTCGCTGCCAGAGAAAATGTGGTGATGGATGGAAGAGATATAGGAACTGTTGTGCTTCCTGATGCCAATGTCAAGATATTTTTAACAGCAAGCTCTAAAGTACGTGCAAAGAGACGCTTCGATGAGCTTACTGCAAAGGGTGAGAAATGCGATATTGATGCAATCGAGAAGGATATTATAGAGAGAGACCACAGGGATATGACAAGAGAAACATCACCTTTGAAGCAGGCAGATGATGCTGTGCTGCTTGATTCGTCTGATATGACAATCGATGAGGTGGTAGATAGAATGAAACAGCTTGTGAAAGAGGCATAGCGTATGGGAGAGCTTACTATCGCAAAGAGCGCCGGCTTTTGTTTTGGAGTAACGAGAGCAGTAAATATGGTCTATGAGGCAATTGAAAAGGAAAATGTGCCTATATACACCTATGGCCCGATTATTCACAATGATGAGGTCGTAAAGGATATGGAAAAAAATGGCGTAACCGTCATAAACGATCTCGATGAGCTTTCTTATGAAAAGGGTGTGATGATTATCCGTTCACACGGTATAAGCAAGGCTGAGTATGACAGGATAAAAAACTGTGGCTTTGAGGTGCTTAATGCAACCTGTCCTTTTGTATCAAAAAATTCACAGATATGTGGAGGATTACAGCTCAAAGGGTTATGATATTATAATTGTCGGCAGTCCAAAGCACCCTGAGGTGTGTGGAATAAAGGGTTGGGCAGACGAAAAATGTCATGTAACCATCATAAATTCGCCTGAGGATGCCGAAAATTACATGAAAAATAGTACAAAAAAACTATGCATAGTGTCACAAACGACATTTAACTACAATAAATTTCAAGATATAGTTGAAATTATTGCAAAAAAAAAGGTTATGATATAACTGTTTTAAATACAATCTGTAATGCTACAGAGGTCAGACAGACCGAAGCAAGAAAGGTAGCACAGTGCTCAGATGTCATGATTGTCATAGGCGACAGGCACAGCTCCAATACACAGAAGCTATTTGAAATATGTAAAAACGAATGCAAAAATACTTACTATATACAGACAAGTGACGAAATGGATTATACACAAATCAGGTCCAACAATAACGTAGGTATTACAGCAGGGGCTTCAACCCCAAATAATATCATTGAGGAGGTTTCAAAGAATGTCAGAAATGAGCTTTGAACAAATGTTGGAGGAATCATTTAAAACTATAAGAAATGGAGAAGTAGTAGAAGGTACCGTTATTGATGTTAAACCTGACGAGATTTTCTTAAATATTGGATACAAATCAGACGGAATTATAACTCGTAATGAGTATACTAATGAACCAAATGTAGATCTTACAACTGTTGTTAAGGTTGGCGACAAGATGGAAGCCAAGGTAGTTAAGCTTAACGATGGCGAGGGCCAGGTTATCCTTTCTTACAAGCGCCTTCAGGCAGAGAAGGGCAGCAAGCGTCTTGAGGAGGCTTTTGAGAACCAGGAAGTATTAAAGGCAAAAGTTACACAGGTATTAGCCGGTGGTGTATGTGTCAGTGTTGATGAGACAAGAGTATTCATCCCTGCAAGCCTTGTATCAGATACTTATGAGAAGGATCTCAACAAGTTCAAGGATCAGGAGATTGAGTTTATCATCACAGAGTTCGATCCAAGAAAGAGACGTATTATCGGAAATAGAAAGGTATTACTCGTTGAGCAGAAGGCTAAACAGCAGGAAGAGCTTCTTGCAAATCTTCACGTTGGCGATGTAATCGAAGGAACAGTTAAGAATGTTACAGATTTCGGTGCATTCATCGATCTCGGCGGCGCTGACGGTTTACTCCACATCTCCGAGATGTCCTGGGGCAGAATCGAGAATCCTAAGAAGGTATTCACTGTCGGACAGACTGTAAGAGTATTTGTTAAGAACATCAATGGTTCTAAGATTGCTCTTTCAATGAAGTTTGAAGACGAGAATCCATGGAATGGTGCAACAGAGAAATTTGCTCCTGGCAATATCGTAAAGGGCAAAGTAGCCAGAATGACAGATTTTGGTGCATTCATCGAGCTTGCTCCTGGTGTTGACGCACTTCTTCATGTTTCACAGATTTCAAAGGATCATGTTGAGAAGCCATCAGATGTTCTCAAGATTGGTCAGGAGGTTGAGGCTAAGGTTGTTGAGTTCAATGAGGACGATAAGAAAATCAGCTTAAGCATGAAGGCTCTCCTTGATTCAGAGGATGATGGAGCAGATGTTGCAGATGTAAATATTGACGAGG
>VOFC01006103.1_pt1 | contig 71198 bp, 107 predicted proteins | sample 5384161 | NCBI WGS metagenome assembly VOFC01 (sample SAMN12384722, study PRJNA508395) | human gut metagenome | isolation source: healthy gut B | host: Homo sapiens
ATGGTGATTCTGCGGATGTCGGTAAGGACAGGGGCACTCGTATCTTTTGCGGCTATTGTGATCCGCAGCGCTGTAGTAGAAATCTGCTGGTAAGTAAGAATCAGACTTTCCAGTGGAATATTCAATGTACTGCCGGATGCAGACAGATCTACGTGATATTCATCCAGAGATTTGAACAAATTCGGTGTTGTGATATCGTCAGCAGAGGTTTTGAAATTCAGATTGTATGTGAGAAGTGTATCTTCAACTACGGTGATTACGGGTGTCTCCCCGTTGTCACCTTTTTCGCCCTGTATACCTTTTTCCCCAGTGTCACCAGATTATGATTGGAATGAATTCCTTTTATTTTGAATTTGGATATTCTGTAGGTGGCAGTCTTGTATTTTGGTTTACAATTATGTATGGATTAGGAACGCTGATATCAGAGGCATCTTTTGCGTGGCTTTCCTCAAAATTCACACGAAATCAGATTATAACTGCAGCTACCAGCATTACAGTCATTGGGTATATGCTTTTTATGAGTGTAGGCTACATTTTACCAAAAAGTGTTGTTTTACTGAATATCATCGGTTTTCTAATCTTCTTTTCGCAGGGAGCATTCAATATGACGATGATTGTCATGTTAAATAATACCATAGAGTATGATGAAGTCCGGTTTCATGAACGACATGACAGTATTATCTCAGCAGTAAGATCTTTTGCAACAAAGCTGGCAAGTGCGGTTGATCAGGCGGTTGTTGCGTTAATACTGATTATAAGCAATATTTATGCAATCAGTCAGAAAAATATTATTGACGAACGTAAGTATGAAGAACTGGTAGTGGAAATAAAAAGCACAAATAAAAAATGATTCAATAATAAAGCGGAGCAATAGAATGAAAAAAGAATTATCGTCTGTATATCCATTGTAATATTATTATGTAGCGTTGTCTTTTGTGTGGCAGTTCAAAGAAAATCGTTCATTTGTTGAAGGAGTCGTTGTCGAAAAAATGAGCAGTTTTAAATACTAGAAACAGATATACAAGAAGAAATAATCTGTTATTGGCCAGAAAAATATGATTATTCAGTTATATCGCCGGGAGATAATATAAAAGTTTATTATAGTGGCGAAATTTGGAAAACGAGTCTTGCACGAATAAAAAATGTAAAAGAGATTGAAAAATAATATCCTTGCAAACAGGAAAGAGCAAATATAAAGAAAAAATTTTATTGATTTTTTACAGAAATTGAATATAATATAGTTGAACAAAGAGATTTGTTCAATTTGAAGTGTGTTGCTACTTTGAGTGCAAGCCTTTAATTTAAGTACTTCACTACTTTGAATGTGAACCTTTAATTTAAGTGCTTCGCAGCTTTGAATGTGAACCGTTAATTATCAGGGAGATAAGTGTTTATCTCCCTGTTTTGCTTTGAAAACGGAGGAGGATAAAAATTACATGAGAACATATAAAATACGTTTATTAAAATGCAGCGGAAAAGACCAGAAGATATCCGCTTATCTGCAGCTTCTGACAGGCCTCGATAAAGTGATGGCTAACCGCATCGTATCGAACCTTCCAGCCACACTGTTTGATAATCTGGACGAAGAAGGCATGGAATATTTTAAAGAGGCGTTTGATTTTTATAAAGTAGAATACGAGATCACACCACTGGAAGAAACATGTGAGGTGTGCGGCTATCCATCCAGACAGGTCATTGTACTTGGGAGAATTGTAGAATATTATGGTCAGAGAAATGGCTTCTTACAGCTTGCGAAAAAATATAATTTTGAAACGAAGGAAGACCTGTCTATGGCACCGTTTCTGATCCGGGATGGTATGGATGCGGAGAAAGCCGTTAAGCTTCAGCAGGAACTGACCAACATCGGAATCCGTTCACAGGTTATCCGCAGCGGAAGTCCGGTGACAGAGAGAAAGCGGAAAAAATTCTTTCAGAGATTGCTCTCTTCGGAAGTATGATCTATAATGAGCGGTGCATGTTTTCTTGTAAAGAGAAAATCATACTGAAAAAGGAAGGACATTGAGAAAGAATGAAAGATTTAACGAAGGGAAAGCCCTCGGCACTGATACTAAGTTTCGCATTACCGATATTTTTAGGAAACTTATTACAGCTGACCTACAGTCTGGTAGATACAAGGATTGTCGGCTCGTTTCTGGGAGAAGATGCACTGGCAGCAGTAGGTGCGACCAGCACACTGAGCGGTCTGATCATCGGATTTTTACTGGGATTATCCAACGGATTTGCGATTATTACCGCACAGAAATTTGGTGCGAAGAACATCGCAGATATGAAAAAGTCCTTTGCAATGTCGCTTGTGATCGGAACTGGAATATCCATTTTATTTACGATAGCAGGACTGCTATTTTTGAAACCGATCTTACATTTCTTAAATGTGCCAAAGCATCTGGTTCCGGTGGCGAAAGGATATATCGCGATCATCATAGCAGGACTGCTTGCAACATTTTTATATGATGCCTGTGCGGCGACGCTTCGTGCAATCGGAGATGCAGTAACACCATTGATCATTCTGGCGATATCTGTAGCACTGAATATCGTGGGGGATCTGTTCTTCGTTGTGGTATTGAAGACTGGCGTAAAAGGAGCAGCAATTGCAACTGTACTGGCACAGATCATTGCATTTGTGATCTGCTGGATTTATATGATCAGAAAATATGAGATATTAAGGCTTCAGAAAGAGGAATTTAAAGATCCAAGTCCAATCATGGTAAAAGAGATGATAAGTGCCGGAATGTCGATGGGATTTATGAGTTCTCTGGTTAATATCGGTACTTTGACATTACAGACGGCGATCAATAAGCTTGGAAAAGACATTATCATTGCCCATACAGCGGCGAGAAAGATCTCGGAGATAGTCATGATCATGTTCAGTGTATTCGGACAGACGATGGCAACTTACTGTGGACAGAACATGGGAGCAGGGAAGATCGACCGTGTGAAGAGAGGCATCTGGCTGGCTTGTCTACACTGCGATCTGGTCAGGACTTACGATCATTGCAAGTTATACGATCGGAGGATGGCTGGTATATCTGGTAACCGGAAGTCATAATAAGACAGTAATCTTAAATGCAACAAATTATCTGAAGTTTGATACGCTGTTTTATATTGTGACTACCTTGATCTGTATTTTAAGAAATGCGATGCAGGGATTAGGGGATCATATTACACCACTGATCTCCAGCGGCCTTGAGATGGCAGGGAAGATCGTGATCGCGGCCACTCTGGTTCCGTGGCTTGGATATACGGGTGTGATCATCTGTGAACCGATCGTGTGGTTCATTATGGTAATCCCGCTTTTGATCCAGACATTCCGGATGCCGGTACTCAGGACAGAAAAGACAGATGGAAAAATATAGAGGGAAAATATAAAAAATATAAATAAGAAAAATCAATTTGAGAGGATAAGATAGATGGAGATACATATTCTTGATATGATCCAGAATTTAAGAACGCCAATAGGAGATGTGGTTGTTCCGCTCATTACCAGACTTGGAGATGCGGGAATCATATGGATCATTCTGACGGTATTATTACTGATCATTCCGAAGACAAGAAAGACAGGGGTGATCATGATGGCGGCATTGCTGGTGGATGTGCTGCTCTGCAATGTGCTCATAAAGAATCTGGTGGCAAGAACCAGACCATTCGATGTCAATACAGCAGTACAATTATTGGTCGCAAAGCCGCGGGATTACTCTTTCCCGTCGGGACACACGGCGGCTTCATTTGCTTCGGTTACGGCATTGTATCTTGCCGGAGAGAAGAAGATGTGGAAAGCGGCTCTTGTACTTGCGGTTCTGATCGCATTATCAAGATTGTACCTGTATGTGCATTATCCAACGGACATCATTGGTGGTGTGGTATTCGGAAGCCTTTCCGGATATCTGGGCTATAAGATTGTGGAATGGATACAGAAGAAAAAGATAAAATAGAGATAGAAAAAAAGAGCAGGGCAGGCAGCATTATGCTGTCTGCCTTGCTCTTTACTGACTACCAGTGCGATACAGAAGATCGCAGCGGCAAAAAGTAACTGGATTCCATAGTTGCGGTATAAGAGTTGTTTCTGTGCCTGAGTGAGAACAGCAGAGTTATTCAGCAGATTGTTACTGATCTCATACCAGTAGACCGGAAGGAAATGAGCCACAGTTTTCACGCCTTTTCCCATGATATCAAGTGGAACGAATACGCCGCACAGGAAGCTCATGCCAAGTGTGACAACATTTACGAGGGCGGTCAGGATATCTTCTTTGGTGATAAATGTACCAAGAAGGAAGGAAAGAGCAAGACCGACCAGAAGCAGGGTCAGACTGTTGAGTATATAATATGGCATCTTTGGCGACTGGAAAAATGCTTTCCGGTAAAAGAAGAAAGCAGGGATCCATGTTGTAAGCATCCAGACGGAGCATCCGACTGCCAGATATCCCAGTGCAAGCTGCAGATTCTGGCTTCTGATGGACACAGCCGAGCAAAGGATTCGCTTTTGCAGATCCGGCTGATGGAATGCGATCATGATCAGTCCCATTACATAGCACAGTATGGAGATTAACACATATGGCAGATACTGATACATGTAACCATAACCCGGTGTCTTTTCGGAAGAAGCAGATTTTAACATCGTAACATGGGAAGAAGTGTCTGCATGTTTCAGAATATATGCAGCTGCCTCTTTGTCAGAATAACCACTGTCTGTCAGGACACGTGCCTGATTCAGATAGGTGTTGATCTGTTGATCGATGTAGTAACCATCGGTGCTGCCCGGAATCTTGGATACCGGCAATGCCTGATGCTCACGGAGGCAGGAGGAGTTTTTTAAAATCTTCCGGAATGGTCACGATATAAGAGACATTCCGGTTAAAGAGTGCGTCCTGGAGTTTCGCAGTGTCATCCGGCATTTGCCTGATGGTATGATACTGTGATAGATATGTGGAAAGCCCTTTGGAAAGCACGCCCCCATCATGATCTACCACACCTACCGTGAGTGCTTGGGCATGGAACCCGGTGCCGGAAGTATTGCTGTCGCTGCCGGAGGCAAGGATTCCGATCGTAAGGAAGATTGCCAGATACATGAATACCATCAGGAGATTGCGTTTGGTTATGATTAAAAATCCTTTAAATACTGTCATAACGTTCCCTCCTTATCATGAGAAATGAGAAGCTGATACAAAGCAGGCACATGATTACAAGAATCAGGATACACCTGCGGTAGCGGACAGCATCATCATAGACACTGAGGCAGTAGAATGCATCACTAAGACACTGGCAGGATTGATCCGATTGATGATCGGGCAGTGCTGTTCGATCACATTTTTCATTCCACCGAACATCAGGCCTGCAAGGAAACTCGGCAACAGTGTAACGAGGACACCGATTCCGGATTTGACACTGTAGGACAGTTTAGCCGGCGCATCCGATCAGAATTCCGAGACAGATACCGATCAGGGTTCCCATAAATGTAATGAGAAGAAGTTTCGGAATGTCATGCCCAAGGCTGATATGAAGTACCTGGGTAAGGTAAAGCTCCAGAATCAGGATGTTGACGAAATGAATACTTTCCAGTACCAGCAGATCGCCGAGAATCAGGGAAAGTTTGTGGGTCGGTGTGATGCTGCGCCGTTCTCCGAGTGCACTTAAGTTCGCCTGAAGCTGAACCGTGGAATGGATGCTTAAGTAGACTCCGCTTAAGCAGGCAAATGCGATCAGTGCGAGAAAATAAGTCAGTGTCGGATCTAAGGAATGTCCGCCTAAGGACTTTTCTTTCACCAGTGTCTGGTAGTCGTTCAGGGATGAAAGGGCGTCCGAAAGCTTTTCCGGATGCTGTGTGGCAATATCCAGGATCATGTCAGCATTCTTTTCATAGCTGTCCAGAAGGGAAGACAGAATGCTCTGGTTACTGCCATTGGCAGCAATGGTAAGGGAAGGAACCGACTTCACATAATAGATGCCGGATATTTCCTCCCGCCGGAGCGCTTTTTTGGCAGCTTTTTCTGTCTTGTAAGAATGGATATCGATCATGTCCTGATCCGTTTCATTCAGAAATCTCAGGAAAGATGCTGCATTTGCGGAACTGCTTTCCACTGTGACGATGGCAACAGGAACCGGTTCCCAGTCGGTCTCTCCGGTTCCTGCAAGACCGGTATTTCCAAAGGACACATAGAACAGGGTTCCAAGGACGAGCGGAAATGCGAGAGCCCAGAACATGATAGAGCGGGAACGTATTGTCTGTAAGAACTGATATTTTAATAAATGTAACATAAAGTGCCCTCCTTTAATCCCTGAGTTCTTTTCCTGTGATCTCAAGGAAGACATCATTGAGAGTCGGAAGCTCGGAGAAGACGCGTCCGAATGGAATGTCCTGTTCCTGCAGGTAATTCAGTACTCGGATCAGATTGTGTTTTGCACCGCTGCAGCGTAGGATCATTGTCTGATCTTGGTATGATAAGTCAAATACATGTGAAAGGGAGCGGATATCTGCCAGGTTGTTTTTCGTTAACGCAACCGTTTTCGATCGTGATCGTCTCACCGGTCTTGATCATTTTTTTAGTTCTTCGGTTGTGCCGGAAGCAAGTACACGGCCATGATCAATGATCGCGATACGGGTACAGATCTGTTCAACCTCTTCCATGTAGTGAGAGGTATAGATGATGGTAGATCCCTGACGGTTGAGTTCCAGAATCCCTTCCAGAATCTTATTACGGCTCTGAGGATCTACAGCAACGGTCGGTTCATCCATGATGATGAGTCTGGGCTTATGGACAATGCCGCATGCGATATTCAGTCTTCGTAGAAGTCCGCCGGAGAGTTTCTTCGGGCGCATCTTACGGAAATCGGACAGACCGGTGAATGCGATGGCCTCTTCCACGAGTTCTCTTCGTTTTTGTTTGTCTCTGATATAGAGTCCGCAGAAATAATCGATGTTTTCATAGACGGACATCTGCTCAAAGACGGCAACGTTTTGCATGACAACACCGATATCCTGCTTGATATCGTAGCTGTCCGGCTTCATATCCTTTCCAAAGATCGTGATCGTTCCTTTGTCATATTTTAACAGTGCGAGCAAGCAGTTGATGGCGGTGGTTTTACCGGAACCGTTTGGTCCGAGCAGTCCGAAGATCTCACCTTCTTCGATGTCGAGTGACAGGTGGTCAAGTGCTAACAGATCACCGTAACGTTTTACAAGATTTTCTATATGTACAAGCATAAGATTCCCTCCTTGATGATTTGTTACTTGTAGTATAGCGGATGGCTGATTATAATGGTAGTGTCACCGGTCATAAATTGAATGTGACAAATGTAATATAGGAGAAAAGAATGAGAAAGATAACAGATGAAGGATTTTTGTTCCTTTACGGAGCAGGACTTCTGGTAACAGCGGAAACAGGGATTCCGGCGGTTATCACTATTCTGTTTGCGTGTATCTATACCTGTGTGAATCTGGTAGGGGAAGAAAAGTATCTGCATTACATTATGACGATTGCTTTCGTGGCAGCCGGAATTGCTTCTAAAGAAATGTGGATGTTTCTTCCTGTGGTTTTATATAATATGCTATGCTTTTATTCTCCGGTTTATATAGGGGCTGGCGGTATAATCGTGGCCTGTGAGGCGCCAGCGTTCCGGGAATATTACGGGCTGGAAAAAAGAGATGCTTATTGTTGCCGGGCTGGCAGCAGCAGTTCTGTTATATGGACGAACCAGGAGGCTAAATGAATTGGAGCAGGAATATAAAAGGGTCAGAGATGACAGCAGAGAACTGACACTGATGCTGGAAAAGAAGAATCAGGATCTGTTGGAAAAGCAGGACACAGAAGTATATCTGGCCACACTGAAAGAACGGAATCGTATCGCCAGAGAGATCCATGACAATGTGGGACATATGCTGTCGCGGTCCATCCTGATGGTGGGAGCGTTAAAGACTGTTAATCAGGCTGAAAATCTGAAAGTCCCGATGGATCAGCTGGATCAGACGCTGAACGAAGCCATGACGAATGTAAGACAGAGCGTGCACGATCTGCATGATGAGTCGGTAAATTTAAAAAAGAAGTGATGGAATCGCTGGCAGAAGAATTCCGTTTTTGTCCGGTACAGCTTACTTATGATATGGGATATGATATTCCAAAAGAGAGCAAATACAGCTTTATAGCCATTACGAAAGAGGCACTGAATAACGTGATGCGCCACAGCAATGCAAATGAGGTGAAGATTTTGGCAAGAGAACATCCCAGGACTATATCAGCTGATCATAGAAGATAATGGAACGTCAGATGAGCGGATCCGGTCAAATGGAGACGGGAGAAGAATATGCAGAGAAGGAAAGTGCTGGAAAGACCGGAAACACTCGAAAAACAGAAAACACAGAATGCAGCGGAATCGGGATCAAGAATATGAAAAAACGTGTCCGCATGCTGGGCGGAACCATACAGATTCAGAAAGAAAATGGCTTCCGGATATTTATTACGGTTCCAAAAATGAGGGGAAAAGATGAAGATAGTAATTGTAGATGATGATATCCTGGTGTCCAGTGCGTTAAAGACAATCCTGGAAGCAGGAGGAGAAGTAGAAGTAACCGGTACCGGACAGGATGGAAAAGATGCCGTCCGGTTATATGATGAACTGCTGCCGGATGTTCTTCTGATGGACATCCGTATGAAGGACATGAACGGTCTGGATGCCGCAGAACAGATTTTGAAAAGGCATACGGATGCAAAGATTCTTTTTTTGCTTACCACGTTTTCCGATGATGCGTACATCGTAAAAGCATTAAAATATGGTGTGAAAGGATATCTGATAAAACAGGATTACGGCAGTATCCTTCCGGCATTGCAGGCGGTGCAGATGAATCAGACCGTATTCGGAACTGAGATTATGTCCAGAATCCCGGGACTGCTTCAGAAAGAGCAGAAAGAAAAAGAGCAGACATTTGACTGGAACAGTTACGGAATCGGGCAACGGGAACTGGAGATCACAGCACTGGTTGCTGAGGGACTCAGTAACAAAGAGATATCGGAAAAAAGTCTGCTTAAGCGAAGGAACGGTCCGGAATTATATCAGCAATGTGCTCGAGAAACTGGAATTAAGAGATCGGACACAGCTTGCGGTGTATTATCTGCAGAGAAGGAAGAAAATGTGATAAGAATAAATAGGAGCAGAGAAAAAATAAATGGAAGAAAAAAGTAAATATACAAAAACAATCAACTGGAAGCAATTCTACCGGAATGTATTCGCTTTGGTCATCCCGATCGCAATCCAGAATCTGATCAATGTCGGAGTTACGGCGACGGACGTGATCATGCTTGGAAAGGTTGGAGAGAAAGTGTTATCCGGGGCATCTCTTGCAGGACAGATCCAATACATCATGACACTGATCTTTTACGGAGTGACCTCCGGAGCAACGGTTCTGACGGCGCAGTACTGGGGGAAGAAAGACACCAGAACGATAGAGAAAGTCCTGGGTATGGGATTAAGTGCCGGACTCATCGTTGCGGTAGTATTCGCAGGAGCAGCCCTTGGCATGCCGGAGACACTGATGCGGATCTATACCTCTGATCCGGAAGTTATTGCAGAAGGAGTAAAGTATTTAAGAATCGTAGGATTTTCCTATGTGTTCATGGCGGTGACACAGGTGTATCTGAATATTATGCGCAGTATCGAAGGGTAATGGTAGCTACATTTATTTATCTGATTTCATTGCTGATGAATATTGTGGTAAATGCGGTTCTGATCTTCGGACTACTTGGATTCCCGGTAATGGGAGTAAGAGGTGCGGCAATCGGTACGCTGTGTGCCAGAGCAGCCGAGACAGTGATGGTTCTCGTTTATGCCATCTTCCGAAATAAAGTAGTAAGGATCCGGCTCAAAGATATGGTGAAGATCGATAAGGTTCTGTTAAAAGATTTCGCAGTTTATTCTATGCCGGTGGTATTAAATGAACTGATGTGGGGACTGGGAACATCGGCGAATACGGCGGTGATCGGGCATCTTGGAAGCGCAGCAGTGGCAGCTAACTCGGTTGCGCAGGTGGCAAGACAGCTTGCAACAGTCGTAACATTCGGGATTTCCCATGCAACGGCGATCTATCTCGGCAAGACGATCGGGGAAGGCAAGATGGAACTGGCAAAGGCATACGGAAAACGTTTCGTGTGGTTAAGTCTGATTCTTGGAATCCTGGGTGGTGTGCTGATACTGATCTCGGCACCAATCGCCAATGCGAATCTGGCACTGACCGGACCGGCAAAGAATTACTTAAGTTTCATGTTTTTCGTTATGTCGTATTTTACTGTGGCACAGGCATTTAATACCACAATGGTAGTGGGGGTATTCCGTGCAGGCGGGGATACGAAATTCGGATTGATCATGGATGTATCGACGATGTGGGGATTCTCCATTTTACTTGGGGCAGTGGCGGCATTTATTTTGCATGCCAGTGTGCCGGTCGTATATGTTATACTGATGAGTGATGAACTGATCAAAGTACCGATTACTTTAAAGCGGTATTTGACATACAAGTGGCTGAGAGATGTCACAAGGGAACAAAAAGAACTGGAGGAAATGTAAAATGATCGTATTAAGCAAGGAGCAGATCGAAAAATGGTCGATCCGGATCAGATGATGGATCAGATCGAAGAGGCATACCGGATCTATGGATCAGGTGAGTTCTATATGCCGCCAAGACCAACGGTAGAACATGAAAATAAGCAGCTCATGTATATGCCATGTTACACAAAGGATATCATAGGGACAAAGATCCTGTCGATCTTCCCGGAGAATTCTAAACTGGGATTGCCGTCGATAGATGGTATCGTGTTACTGAATGATTATACGACAGGCGCGCCGCTTGCTGTTATGGACGGGCAGTCGGTAACCGCATGGAGAACCGGAGCTGTCGGTGGTGTGGGAATCCGCCATCTGTCAAGAAAGGACTGCCATACGGTTGGAATCATCGGAGCAGGAATGCAGGGATTCCATCAGGCTGTGTATGCATGTGCGGCAAGAGATATCCATACCGTATATGTGTTCAACCACAGTGACCGTGATCTGACAGATTATCTGGAAAGACTGAAAAAAGCTATTGATAAGGAAGACGTAAAAGGTAGTACAATGTAAAGCAGTGGAAGAGCTTGTACGAAACAGTGATATCATCTGTACAACAACTCCTTCTACCACACCTGTTCTTCCAGATGACAAAGAACTTCTGAGAGGAAAATGCATCATTGCAATCGGCTCTTATATGCCGGAGATGAGGGAAATCCCGGATGCAGTACTGGATCTGGTGGACAATGTATACATTGAACTGCCATACGCATGTGAGGAAAGCGGAGATCTAAGCCAGCCTCTGGCAAGTGGAAAACTTACAAAAGACCGGGTAAAACTGATGCATGAATATCTCGTATCGGGGGAAAAAGAGATCAAAGAAGGTCAGACAACATATTTCAAATCGGTTGGAATGGGATTATTTGATGTGTGTATCGCACAGAAATTATATGAAGTAGCAAAGGAGAAATAACATTATGAAAATCGTAGCAACAGAAAAAAAAGCACCAAAGGCACTTGGACCATACTCACAGGGATATGTACACAACGGAGTACTGTATACAGCAGGACAGATCGCAATCAATCCGGAAGTGAATGATGTAGAAGCAACTACAATTGAAGCACAGACGGAGCAGGTATGTAAGAACTTAGGAGAGGTCTTAAAAGAAGCTGGAACATCATTTGACAACGTATTAAAGACAACATGCTTCCTTGCAGATATGAGTGACTTTGCAGCATTCAACGAAGTATATGGAAAATACTTTACTTCAAAACCGGCAAGAAGCTGTGTAGCAGTAAAGACACTTCCAAAGGGAGTTCTGTGTGAAGTTGAACTTATTGCGGCTGTAGAGAAGTAAGACAAATGGCAGAAGAACAAAAACAGGCTGCAGCCCGTCCGATTGTGCAGGCTGTTCCCATGCAGGTGAATGCGGAAGCAAACCGCAGAGTCTGATCAAACCGGAAAATAAAAAATCACACATCAATCATGTGATCGCAGTTGTCAGCGGAAAAGGCGGTGTTGGAAAATCTATGGTTACCGCATCGCTTGCAAGGCTGATGAGAGAACAGGGATTTTCTGTAGGTATCATGGACGCAGATATCACAGGTCCATCCATTCCAAAGATGTATGGAATCCATGAAAAAGCAAAAGGGGATGGAGAAAATATTTTCCCATGTGAGGCAAAGGATGGAACGAAGATCATGTCCATCAACCTTTTACTTCCGGAAGAAGATGATCCGGTTATCTGGAGAGGTCCTGTCATCTCAGGTGTTGTCACACAGTTCTGGACAGATGTTGCATGGGGAGAACTGGATTATCTCTTCGTAGACATGCCGCCGGGAACCGGTGATGTACCGCTTACCGTATTCCAGTCCCTTCCGGTAGAAGGCATCGTGATCGTAACTTCTCCGCAGGATCTGGTACGCATGATCGTAAAGCTTACAACAAAGGACAGATTATAACATGGCAGGACAGATGGATATCCCGGTACTCGGAATCGTGGAGAACTACAGTTATCTGGAATGTCCGGACTGCGGACGTAAGATCTCCGTATTCGGCGAGAGCCACATCGACGAAGTGGCAGAAGAACTCGGCATTCCGGTCATCGGTAAGATGCCGATTGATGCAAATTGTCTTGCAGAGGCAGTGGAGAATGAGAACTTTGCAGAAGTAAGCAATGATTATCTTGCGGAAGCAGTGAATAAACTTTAGAAGATACCATAGAAGTAATCTTTCAGGTAAAGGACAGAGGCAGACAAAAAACACTTTTGAGAAGAAAGTATTTTTTGCCTGCTTTTTTTTAATGCTTAAAATGGGGAATGGGCATGAAAAAAGCAGGCAGATTCCGAAGGAGGCGCAGTGCATGTGGTGCCGAGGAAGAAAAAAATAAATTTGGGATTTAATTTAGAAGGCATGACTACCCTGTGGACCTGCACTTCCGGGCATTTTATTTATTAACATTCGCTGCCAGTCACGACTTGAAGGGAAACAATAGATAAGGATTATTGTGAATGTGGAATGCCATTAGAAATAGTTAGAGAGTCAGAAGCACCGTTAAAGGAACGAAGCGAACGTGTTTGAGGCGAACGCCGAGTTTGAGCGTAGTTCCTTTGCTTTTTAGGTGATTCTGACTCTCTTAGTGTTTCTTATGGTATGGAACCTGAACAAGAAGCCTTATCTATTGTTTCCTTCAAGGACTGAGAGGCCGCTTCCCAGTTAATAAATCAAATTCCAAAATACACTGCTGAATACGCCGAAAGATCCAGCACAGCTTTCCCATCCGTAACCTTCACTTTCTTCTTCGTATACTTCTTACTTCCTCCAAATGTTACATCATCACTAGCCAGAATCACTTCCAGTTCCTTTCGCATCCGTTATTGGAAGCTCATAGCCTTTCTGATCCTCATCCGAGAAATTAAAGACAGCAACGATACGTTCTTTTCCATCGTTCTTTCAAACGCGTAGATACAGCGTTCTTCCTGATGACAGTCCAGCCAATGAAATCCTGCGTTTTCATAATCTTTGGCAGAAAGAGCAGGAGTTGTCAGATACAGATGATTCAGTTTCTGCATGAAGTGGTGGAATGCATCGTGTATCGGATACTTCAGGATATCCCAGTCCTGCTCACGTTTTTCATCCCATTCACGGAGCTGTCCGATCTCGTTACCCATGAAGTTTAATTTTTTTCCAGGATGTGCATACATGTACATATAGAACGCACGTGCCTGTGGGAATTTCTGTTCGTATTCGCCGAACATTTTCTGCACGATGGTTGCCTTTTCCGTGAACCACTTCGTCATGTGAAAGAGGAAGAAGAAAATCATCGTTATAATAGTACATCATGGAGAACGTAAGCTTATGATAATCACGGCTTCGGTATTCCGGTGCGGTGCGGAAGTAGTCAAGAGTATCGTTCATCCAGCCCATATCCCACTTGTAATCGAAGCCCAGTCCGCCCTGATCAGCAGGTTTTGTTACACCTTCAAAAAGAAGTGGAATCTTCGGCGGAGAGCATGGCTGTCGGGTGCAGTGTTTTTAATCCGCGGTTCATTTCACGGATAAAATCCACCGCATTATTGTTAACACCTCTTGCCGGTTCGCCCTGCCAGTAAATGGCACGGCTGATGGCATCCATACGGATTCCGTCCACGTGATAGATACTTAGCCAGTAATTTGCAGCAGACTGAAGGAAGCTTCGGACTTCGCCTCTGGAGTGCATAAAGTTACAGCTGCCCCATTCGCTGACACCGACATCCTGGTGTGGATATTCATAGAGTGCAGTTCCGTCATAGTCGGACAGTGCATAGTGATCAACGGCAAAATGTACCGGTACAAAATCCATGATGACACCGATGTCATTCTTATGGCAGGCATCGATGAATTTCATCAGTTCTTCGGCAGTTCCGTAGCGGGCGGTCGGACTGAAGAATCCAGTATTCTGATATCCCCAGGATTCATCACATGGATGTTCGCTGAGCGGCATAATCTCAATATAATTGTAATCATTTTCTTTCAGATAAGGAATCAGGATATCGATCATTTCCACATAAGTATACCAGTCGTCTGCTTTTTTCAGAAGGCTTTTTAAATGATCCGAAATGCAGTTCATAGATGTTCAGCGGCTTGTCCTTGCATACCGAACGTTTCTGCATCCATTTGCTGTCTTTGAATTTATAGTGGGACAGATCGCGGATGATGGAAGCAAAGGCCGGGCGTAGTTCCATGCCGAAGCCATAAGGATCGCAGTGCTCCACGCAGCTTCCGTCCTGTCTGTAAATGCGGTATTTGTACATCATACCCGGTTTTGCTCCCCTGGCATAGCATTCCCAAAAATTGCCGTCATAAGTTTTGTTCAGTTCCCATTCCTGCCAGTCGTTAAATTCCCCAATGACTGTAATGCGTGATGCGGCAGGTGCAAAGGTACGGAATGTGGTTCCGTCTTTGTCCGGGTGTGCGCCGAGAAATTCATAAGCGTCGAATATTTTTCCTGTGTAAAATCCGTAAAAATCCATATTAACCTCCGTGAAAATGCAACGTAAAAGATTAACTGTCGAAAAGATAATGGACAGTAGTTGCTTTTTTGATTTATAATCATATTATAAGAAAAATGCGAGGAGGTATCCACCAACAAAACCGACGAAAGGATGGATAACCGACGAATATGAGAAAGTGTTGGGAAATGGGAGGTAAGATGGATCTTAGAATTGAGAAAACAGAGCGGGGAATCAAGAACGCATTTATCGAACTGCGTTCCGGGAAACCTTTTGGAAAAGATAACAGTAAAAAGAACTATGTGAAAGCGCAAGAATCAATAAGTCTACCTTTTATGCGCATTATAAAGATATCTACGATTTGTCAGATGCGATGGAAGAAGAAGTAGTACAGTCGATTGCGAACAGTATCCAGCATCCGGAATATCTGCTGGAGCATCCGGCAGAGTTTGCACGGGAACTTCTGATGGCTTATGTATCGCAGAATTCCCTGACGGCGATTTTATTTTCCGGCAGTCAGGCGAATCATTTTGCGGATAGTATCGAGCGGAGCATCAAGCAGATGATCTTTGAAAAATATCCGGAATTGAAAGAAGATACAGCAATGAATGTGATGCTCAGCTATTGTATCCAGGGAAGCTACCACGCTTACCAGAAGAATCGGAGCGGAGATATCATGACGGTGATCGATGTGATCGCAGGGATGACGGGAGCGATTCGATCGATGTATGAAGAACGATTGGGGAAAGCAGATCATGAATCTGGAACAGCCGTGTATCCGTATTTCGGTGCGGAATCTGGTGGAATTTATATTAAGACATGGAGATATTGACAACCGGACCGGAGGGGCAGATAAGGATGCCATGCAGCAGGGCAGCCGCATACACCGGAAAATCCAGAGACAGCAGGGGGCAGAGTACCGTGCAGAAGTTCCGTTAAGATATCAGATCCCGTGTGCTGGATTTATCCTGAGTGTAGAAGGAAGAGCGGACGGAATCATAGAACTTCCGAAGCGTGTGGTGGTCGACGAGATCAAAGGTGTATTTAAAGATCTGAAACGTTTGGAAGAGCCACAGCCTTTTGCATCTGGCACAGGCAAAATGCTATGCATATATTTATGCAGAACAAAATAATCTGGAAGAGATCGGAGTGCAGATGACGTATTGTAATCTGGATACCGAAGAGATCCGCAGATTCCGGGAGACATATACCCGGGCAGAACTTAAGAAATGGTTCGAAAAGCTGGTATCTGAATATGAAAAATGGGCAAGATACCAGATGACATGGAGAGCAAGAAGAGAAATGCTTCCATTAAAACCGTAGAATTCCCATTCGAATACAGAGATGGACAGAAGAAACTGGTTGAGTCTGTATATCGGACCATTTTAAGAAAAAAAAAGAAATTATTCATCCAGGCACCTACCGGAGTCGGCAAGACGATGGCGGCCGTATTTCCGGCGGTGAAAGCTGTCGGGGAAGAACTGGGAGAAAAGATTTTTTATCTGACGGCCAGGACGATCACCAGAACGGTGGCAAGTCAGGCATTCGCGATTTTGAGAGAACAGGATTTGAAGATGAAGGTCATCACATTGACGGCAAAAGAAAAAATCTGTTTCTGTGAAGAAACCATCTGTAATCGGATGTGTGTCCATATGCAAAAGGGCATTTTGACCGTGTAAATGATGCCGTTTATGAACTGCTCACATCGACAGACGAGATGAGCCGGGAAGTATTGGAAGAACAGGCAAGAAAATGGAATGTATGTCCATTTGAAATGGCACTGGATGTATCACAGTGGGTAGACGCAGTTATATGTGATTATAATTATGTTTTTGATCCAAATGCACATCTGAAACGCTTTTTTCGGAGACGGCGCCAAAGGAGAATACCTCTTCCTGATCGATGAGGCACACAATCTGGTAGAACGCGGCAGGACAATGTACAGCAGCAGTATTTGCAAGGAGGATTTTCTGAAGATCAAAAAGCTGGTAAAATACGGGGAACCGAAACTTGTCTCGGCGTTGGAGAACTGCAATAAGCAGCTTCTGGAATTGAAAAGAGAATGTGACGGCTGCCAGATACTGAACAGTGTGTCACATGTGTATATTAAGCTTCTGTCTTTGATGACGAAGCTGGAAGAGTTTATAGAAGACTGTAAAGATGAAGCGATACGGAAAGAGGTGCTGGAGTTTTACTTTGGTATCCGTAATTTCATATATATTCATGACCGGCAGGATGAAAATTATCTGGTCTATTCAGAACTTAGTGAAGAAGGAAAGTTTTACCTGCATCTGTTTTGTGTCAATCCGGCAGGATGTCTGCAGGAATATATGGGGAAAGCAAATAGTACGATATTATTTTCGGCAACATTTCTTCCGATCAATTATTATAAAAAACTGTTATCTACAACAAAGGAAGACTATGCAATCTATGCGGAATCTCCATTTGAACCAGGCAAAAGATTATTGCTTCTGGGAAATGATGTCAGCACGAAGTATACCAGGCGAGGACCGGAGATGTACCGGAAGTATGCAGAATACGTGATGCATGTGATAAAAGGAAGAACAGGGAATTATATTGTGTTTTTCCCGTCTTATCGATTCCTGGAAAAAGTCTGGGAAGTATTCATGGAATTGCCACAGGAACAGATTGAAGTTGTAGTACAGTCCCAATATATGACGGAGCAGGAACGGGAAGAATTCCTGAAAAAATTCGAACAGGAAAGAGCACACAGCCTGATCGGTTTCTGTGTGATGGGTGGTGTCTTTTCAGAAGGAATTGATCTGACGGAAGATAAACTAATCGGGGCAATGATCATCGGGACAGGACTTCCGCAAGTGTGCCTGGAACGGGAACTTTTAAAGTATTATTTCGACCGGAAGAATCTGAACGGATTCGATTATGCTTACCTGTATCCGGGCATGAATAAGGTGTTGCAGTCCGCGGGAAGAGTTATCCGGACCGATCAGGACAGAGGTGTGATCACACTGTTGGATGACCGGTTTATGGACAGACAGTGCCAGGAGGTGTTTCCCGAGGGAGTGGAATGATTTCCAGATCTGTAACAGTGAAAATATTGAAGAAAAGATTGCAAAATTCTGGAAGGCGGAAAGAACAGACAGATACGAAATAAGCAGCATTAAAAAGAAAAAATACCATGAGGAACATATGCCCCTATGGTATTTTTTTTCGTCATGCATCCGAAAGATGTATTAAAAATAAGATAAAAATTCCTGCGCGGCTTTGGATATCGGGACTTTCTCGTTATATGCGATGACAAGCTCCCTTTCCGGAAGTACTTCTTTTGTCTCGACAATGAAAAGCGAATCCGAATCGGAGGTCTGGGAAAGGCAGAAATCCGGAATAAATGCAATTCCAAGTCCGATGCGGGCAAGATCAATGAGAAGATCATTACTGCTGAGTTCAATCTCCGGAACCAGATCCAGCTGGTTCTGAAGAAACAGATTGTGCAGATATTCACTGGTCGTACTTTTTCTGTCCAGCATAAGGATCGGATAGTTCAGAAGTTCTTTGAAAGAGAGCTTCTTTCCTTTTAATTCCTCAAATGCCTTGTCTGCGATAAATACATCCTGAAAATCTTTGATTTTTTTTTTACATTCGGAACATTCCCGAGATAAGCATTCGGTGAATTGACAACGATCAGATCCACCTGTCCGGTCTCAAGGAGTTCTACACAGCGAATGGATGTCGCATTGGTAACTTTGATATGCGCTCCGGGAAATTCCCGGTGGAAACGTTCCAGATAAGGTACCAGAAAATACCGGCAGATCGTGTCACTGGCTCCGATATGAAGCTGTCCTCCGCGTGCTCCGACATCGAGGAGCTGGCTTTCGCCGCGCTTGATCAGGCTGATCGCCGGTTCGATGTGGCGCAGAAGGATCTCGCCTTCGGTAGTAAGACGGACTTTCTTGGTACTCCGGATGAATAAGGTCTGATCCAGCTTCTTCTCCAGTGCCTTGATCGACTGGCTGACAGCCGACTGTGAGATGAACAATTGCTTGGAGGCTTCCGAAAAGCTTAAGGTGGAAGCTACATAGTAAAAAACTTTATATAACTCGTAGTTAATATCCATGATAAGTCCTCCTAATGAATCTTAACTGTATTATAAGTGAAATGAAAGAAAATTACAACCGTATTTATAAATAGAAGTGTTATAATAATGAAAAGCAGGAGGAAAAAAGACTTGAAGAAGCTAACAACGATCATATCTGTTACGGCCATGATGTGTGCAGTGATGGCAGCACTGATATTTAGTATATGGCTGGCCGTATATGGAGACAGTAATTACAGGTTTTATAAAAAAAGAATATCAACGCTATGAAGTGACGGAAGATCTGGATATGAGCATAGACCATGTCATGTATGTGACAGAACATATGATGAATTATCTGATCGGGAAAGAGGAGGAGCTGTCGGTTGTGACGACAGTGGAAGGAAGAGAGCAGGATTTCTTTAATGAAAGAGACCGGCTGCATATGCGTGATGTCAGGAATCTGTTCCTGGGAGGAATGAAAGTCGGAGTAATCTGTCTGGCTGTGGCAGCAGTTATACTGGCGGTACTGAGAAAACGGGAAGAAGACTGGAAGAGACTGTATTTCAGAACATATTCGATCGCACTGAGTGCCTGGCTGGTCATAGGCGTACTGCTGGGGATAGCATTCCGTGTAGATTTTACAACGTGTTTTACGATTTTTCATAAGCTGTTTTTTACCAATAATCTGTGGGTATTCGACCCGGAGACGGATTATATGATACGGATGCTGCCGGAAGGATTCTTTTCGGATATGGTGATCCGCATCAGTGAAGTGTTTGGTGGAGTGCTGCTTCTGATATGGATTGTATTGTTTTTTGGAAAAATAATTGCAAAAAAGGAAGAGAAAAAAGTTGATTAATAAGTGTGAATTATAAAAGTGTTTAGATATATTAATTGTATTAAATAATGATTGTTGTGTTATACTAACAATAGAAAATGTGTAAAAAATTCATTTGTGGAGGATTACTTATGAGCAATGTAAAAAAAGAGTGTACGTGGAGAAAAAAATCAGGATTTGATGTACAGGCAAAGGAACTTAAGACCGAGATCCGAAGCTATCTTGGAATCAAAGACGTAGACAGCGTCCGTGTACTGATCCGTTACGATGTGGAAAACGTATCGGATGAGACATTTGAGAAAGCATGTAACGGCATCTTTTCTGAACCACCTGTAGATACATTATATAAAGAAGAATTTCAGGCAGAAGAAGGAAGCAAGATCTTTTCCGTAGAATTTCTTCCGGGACAGTTTGATCAAAGAGCAGATTCCGCTGTGCAGTGTATTCAGTTTATCAAAGAAGACGAGCAGCCGGTAATCCGTACTGCGACTACTTACGTAATCCATGGTGGAAACGGAACTGTTTCGGATGAAGAATTCGAAGCAATCAAAGAGCATTGTATTAACCCTGTAGATTCCAGAGAAGCACAGGAAGAAAAACCGGAGACACTGGTTACTGTATTCGATGAGCCGGCAGATGTAAAAATCTTTGACGGATTTAAAGATATGGAAGAAAGTAAACTGAAAGAATTATACGATTCTCTGGGACTGGCAATGACATTTAAGGACTTCCAGCATATCCAGAATTATTTTGCGTCAGAAGAAGAGAGCGATCCTTCCATGACAGAGATCCGTGTTCTGGATACCTACTGGTCAGATCACTGCCGTCATACAACATTCTCGACAGAACTTACAGATGTTTCGTTCGGCGATGGTGATTACAGAGAGCCGATGGAAGCAACTTATAAACAGTATATCGCTGACCACAGTGAGATTTTCAAAGGAAGAGAAGATAAGTTTGTCTGCCTGATGGATCTTGCACTGATGGCAATGAGAAAATTAAAACGTGAAGGAAAGTTACAGGATCAGGAAGAGTCTGATGAGATCAATGCATGCAGTATCGTTGTTCCGATCGAGGTAGACGGAGTGGAAGAAGAGTGGCTTGTAAACTTCAAGAACGAGACACATAACCATCCTACTGAGATCGAACCATTCGGTGGTGCAGCTACCTGCCTTGGCGGTGCGATCCGTGACCCATTGTCAGGACGTACTTATGTATATCAGGCAATGCGCGTGACAGGAGCCGCTGATCCTACCGTATCTGTAAAGGATACATTAAAAAGGAAAGCTTCCACAGAAGAAACTGGTCAGAGAAGCAGCCCATGGATATAGTTCATATGGTAACCAGATTGGTCTGGCAACCGGAGCGGTAAAAAGAAATCTATCATCCAAATTATGTTGCAAAAAACGTATGGAGATCGGAGCAGTGCTTGGAGCAGCACCGAGACGTGCGGTTATCAGAGAGACATCGGATCCTGGAGAGATCATTATCCTTCTTGGCGGACGTACCGGTCGTGACGGCTGCGGCGGAGCAACAGGATCTTCCAAAGTACATACAGAAGAGTCCATCGAAACATGCGGGGCAGAAGTGCAGAAAGGTAATGCACCGACAGAAAGAAAGATCCAGAGATTATTTAGAAGAGAAGAAGTCAGCAAGCTGATCAAGAAGTGCAACGACTTCGGTGCAGGCGGAGTTTCCGTAGCAATCGGTGAGCTCGCAGACGGACTTCTGATCGACCTTGATAAAGTACCTAAGAAATATGCCGGTCTTGACGGAACAGAGCTTGCAATCTCTGAATCCCAGGAGCGTATGGCAGTTGTTGTAGCTCCGAAAGATGTAGATGAATTCATGAAATATGCATCCGAAGAGAACCTGGAGGCAACAAAAGTAGCAGTTGTAACAGAGGATCCAAGACTTGTATTAGAGTGGAGAGGAAAAGAGATCGTAAATCTTTCACGTGCATTCCTTGACACCAACGGAGCACACCAGGAGACAACGGTAGCAGTTGACATCCCGAACAGAAAAGACAGTATCCTTGTAAGAGAAGATGTGAAAGATGTAAGAGAAAAATGGCTTGGCATGTTAAAAGACCTGAATGTATGCTCACAGAAAGGTCTGGTAGAGATGTTCGACGGATCGATCGGAGCAGCTTCTGTATTCATGCCGCACGGTGGAAAATATCAGAAGACAGAGACGCAGGCAATGGTGGCAAAACTTCCGGTATTAACAGGAGACTGCGATACTGTAAGTATGATGAGTTACGGCTTCGATCCGTATCTGTCCTCCTGGAGTCCTTACCACGGAGCTGTCTACGCAGTGACAGAATCTATCGCAAAGATCGTAGCAACAGGCGGTGACTACAGCAAGATCCGTTTCACTTTCCAGGAATACTTTAGACGTATGACAGAAGATCCACACAGATGGAGCCAGCCGTTTGCGGCATTGCTTGGCGCTTACAATGCACAGCTTGGTTTCGGACTTCCTTCTATTGGTGGAAAAGACAGTATGTCAGGAACGTTTGAAGACATTGACGTACCGCCGACACTGGTATCTTTCGCAGTAGACATTGCAAAAGAGAAAGACATTATTTCACCGGAACTTAAGAAAGCCGGAGATAAACTTGTATGGCTTCGCATCGAGACGGATAATTACGATATTCCTGTATACGGAAAGGTTATGGATCAGTATGGTAAGTTTACTGAAGATATCCACAGCGGCAAGATCGTAGCAGCTTATGCATTAGACAGACATGGTATCGCGGCAGCAGTCAGCAAGATGGCTTTCGGTAACGGCATGGGTGTGAAGATTGAGCATAATGTAGATGCAAGAGATTTTTTTGCACCGGCATTCGGAGATATCATTGCAGAAGTACCTGCAGATAAGGTGTCTGAACTTGGAATTACCTATACCGTGATCGGTGAAGTGACAGATAATGCGGCAATCGAATATAAAGATGTGAAGATCGCATTAGAAGAGGCAGTATCTGCATGGGAAGAGACGCTGGAAAAGGTATTCCCGACCAATTCCGGAGCGGAAGGACAGGACGAGAAGGTGGAGACAGGATTATATGATACATCAGATATCTATATCTGCAGCCACAAGATTGCGCAGCCAACAGTATTTATCCCGGTAATGCCTGGAACAAACTGTGAATATGACAGTGCGAAAGCATTCGAAAGAGCAGGAGCAAAGGTGATCACAAAAGGTATTCAGAAATATGAGTGCATCTGATATCGTTGATTCGGTAGAAGTATTTGAAAAAGCAATCGGACAGTCACAGATCATCATGTTCCCTGGCGGATTCAGTGCAGGTGATGAACCAGACGGATCAGCAAAATTCTTCGCAACAGCATTTAAGAATGCGAAGATGAAAGAAGCGGTAGAAAAAAATTACTGAATGAGCGTGACGGACTGGCTCTTGGCATCTGCAACGGCTTCCAGGCTCTGATCAAGCTTGGTCTGGTACCAAGCGGAGAGATTACAGGACAGCAGCCGGATTCACCGACACTTACATTCAACACGATCGGACGCCATATCTCCAAGATGGTCTATACAAAAGTAGTAACGAACAAATCTCCATGGCTCAGAGAAGCAGAACTTGGCGGAGTATACACCAACCCTGCATCTCATGGTGAAGGAAGATTTGTTGCAAATAAAGAATGGCTGGACAAGTTATTCGCAAATGGCCAGGTTGCAACACAGTACTGTGATCCGGAAGGGAATATCACAATGAACGAAGAATGGAATGTCAACGGTTCTTACTGTGCAATCGAAGGTATTACAAGCCCGGACGGACGTGTACTTGGCAAGATGGCACACTCAGAAAGAAGAAATAGAAGCGTGGCAATGAACATTTACGGAGAACAGGATATGAAGATCTTCGAATCCGGAGTAAAATACTTCAAATAATGAATGTTCAGGTGTCTGAGACTTCCGGTGATGAGATGAAAATTGACATCCTTGTATTATAATAAATGCAATTTAGAGCGCAATCTGTTTCATAAAAATGAATAAAACATGAAAAAAGCACAAAACCCTTGCAAAATCTGCAAGGGTTTTGTAAAAAGTTGCAAAAATAATAAAAACTGTAAAAAATATCTTGCCAGATACACTTGTTTGCTTTACAATAGTAAAGGACAAAGGCGTCAGGGAAAAACAGATGGCGTAAGTCATCTGCTTTTTTTTTTATTCCAAAGCGTGTAGAAAAAACAGCCGGCGGCTGGATCGCAGTATTTGGACAAATTGTTGGACAGGGACGTTTTTGAAAAGGATACGTATATTATTTTAGGAGGTAGAAAGCTATGTCATATGTTGATGAAGTACTGGAGAAAGTAGTAGCTAAGAATCCTGCAGAGCCAGAATTCCACCAGGCAGTAAAAAAGAGGTATTAGAGTCATTAAGAGTTGTTGTAGAGGCTAACGAGGAGAAGTTCAGAAAAAGACGCTCTTCTTGAAAGACTTGTTGAACCTGAAAGACAGATTAAATTCCGTGTTCCATGGGTAGACGATAAAGGACAGGTTCAGGTTAATACAGGATACCGTGTACAGTTTAACAGCGCAATCGGACCATACAAAGGAGGATTACGTCTGCACCCATCTGTAAACCTTGGTATCATCAAATTCCTTGGATTTGAGCAGATCTTCAAGAACTCACTGACAGGACTTCCAATCGGCGGAGGTAAAGGTGGTTCTGACTTCGATCCTAAGGGAAAATCAGACAGAGAAGTAATGGCATTCTGCCAGAGCTTTATGACAGAACTTTGCAAATATATCGGAGCTGACACAGATGTTCCTGCAGGAGACATCGGAACAGGTGCAAGAGAGATTGGTTACATGTTCGGTCAGTACAAGAGAATCAGAGGCCTGTATGAAGGTGTTCTGACAGGAAAAGGATTAAGCTACGGCGGATCTTTAGCAAGAACAGAAGCTACAGGATATGGACTTCTCTACTTCACAGAAGAATTATTAAAGATCAACGGAAAAGACATCAAGGGAATGACAGTTGCAGTTTCCGGAGCTGGTAACGTTGCAATCTATGCAATCCAGAAAGCTCAGCAGCTTGGAGCGAAAGTTGTAACAGCAAGTGATTCTACAGGATGGGTATACGATCCAGAAGGAATCGACTTAGATGCTTTAAAAGAAATCAAAGAAGTAAAACGTGCTCGTTTAACAGAGTACAAGAACTACCGTCCAAATTCAGAATATCATGAAGGACGCGGAGTATGGTCTGTTAAATGTGATGTTGCTCTTCCATGTGCTACTCAGAATGAGCTCTTCCTTGAAGACGCAAAACAGTTAGTTGCTAACGGATGTATCGCAGTTTGTGAAGGTGCTAACATGCCTACTACATTAGAAGCAACACAGTATTTGCAGGAGAATGGTGTGATCTTTGCACCTGGTAAAGCTGCAAACGCTGGTGGTGTTGCTACATCCGCACTTGAGATGTCTCAGAACAGCGAGCGTTTAAGCTGGACATTTGAAGAAGTAGATGCAAAACTGAACCAGATCATGGTAAATATCTACCACAACATCGACGATGCTGCAAAACGTTACGGAATGGAAGGTAACTATGTTGCCGGTGCAAACATTGCAGGTTTCGAAAAAGTAGTAGATGCTATGACAGCTCAGGGAATCGTATAGAATTGGTATTTAATTTATCAGGCGACGGCTACTGACCGGAATAAAAGTTAGGAATCCTTTCCTGTTCAGGTTCCGTCGGCGGGTAATACTAAAGGGGCAAAATTCTGCTAAAAGCAGGCATTCAAAATTTGAAACTCGGCATACGCCTCAAACAGTCAAATTTTGAATATCTAACGCAGAATTTTGCCCCTTTTACCAGCACCTTCTCCACATTCACTGGAAAGGATACCCAGCTTTTATTCCGTGGGTATCGGATGCCTGAAGAATTAAGTGCCTTATACTGCGTTCTTCAAGACCGAAGGTCAACCCAGTTAATAAATTAAATATCAATTGTAGAAATTATTTAAAAAAAAAAAAAGGTGTTGACTTTCCACGAAACCAATGCTATACTAACGAAGTCGGTTCGAGAGAGACGACAAAATATATGGGATCATAGCTCAGCTGGGAGAGCATCTGCCTTACAAGCAGAGGGTCATAGGTTCGAGCCCCTATTGGTCCCATACATTTTCTAAATTGATTGTGGCGGGATAGCTCAGTTGGCTAGAGCACACGGTTCATACCCGTGGTGTCGCTGGTTCAAATCCAGTTCCCGCTACTCATTATGGCGGAATAGCTCAGTTGGCTAGAGCACACGGTTCATACCCGTGGTGTCGCTGGTTCAAATCCAGTTCCCGCTATTTTTTATTGCCATACATCTGTAAAAGTTGCCAGTGACAGCTTTCGGAGGTGGCAGGTTCTAAGTATATTGGTATACACAGCAAGAGAGTCGGAAAAGAATCCGGTTCTTTTTTTTTATGCCCAATTTACCTAACAAAGTATACAAGAAAAGTAAAATCGTTTATAATATTTTACATCGCCATGCGTTCGAAAGAAACTGCTGCCTACAGGAACTGTCACTGCCAGTTCATTGCGGATGCTTTGGCGGATTTTGCAGATATGGTAAGAACAGGAGGTTAACGAAGATGGTACCAAAGAGTAGTTTATTCATTCGCATTGTTGCGGGTGCATATGTAATATATTTAGGAGAAAGGCTGATCCACAGTTCACTTGCGGATAGACCGGAGAATTATATACTTTATATAGCGGCAGGCGTAATATTCGCATTGATTGGTCTTTACTGGCTGGTAGGATCCGGAATCAAGATGGTGAAAAAGGAATACCGGGACGACAGCATTAGGGGCCGTATGAATGAATCTGAGAATGAGACGGAAGAAGTAAAAGCAACAGAAGAAAATGAATCAGAAGAACCGGTGGAAGAAACAGAAGAAAGCGCTACGCCAAAAATGACAAACCAGTGAGATAAAAGATTAACAAAAAGATAAACAAAAATAAGGAGGAGAATATATGCGCGTAGGTATGGGATATGATGTCCACAAGTTAGTAGACGGAAGAGATCTGATACTTGGCGGAGTAAAGATTCCTTATGAAAAGGGACTTCTTGGTCATTCGGATGCAGATGTATTATTGCATGCGGTCATGGATGCACTTCTTGGGGCGGCAGCGCTTGGAGATATCGGAAAGCACTTTCCGGATACCGATCCGGCGTACAAGGGAGCGTCCAGCATAAAACTTCTGGAAGAAGTAGGGAAATTAATTGATGAAAAATTATATGTGATCGGCAATATCGACGCTACGATCATTGCGCAGCGGCCGAAGATGGCGCCGTACATTGAGCAGATGCGGAAAAATGTGGCAGAGGCACTGCATATCGAGGTGGATCAGGTGAATATCAAGGCAACGACAGAAGAAGGACTTGGTTTTACTGGAACGGGAGAAGGAATTTCTTCACAGGCAATTGCAAGTCTGGATACGATCGCTAATTACAGTTACAGAGTTGGATCTTCAGAAGGTGGATGTGCTTAAGCTGTGGCGGATGTATGAAAGTGCAGGAAAGTTAGATAACGCAAAAATGATAAAAGCAGGCGGATAGACAGCAAATGCACAGAAGCAGATAGAAAAATAAGAGAAAAAGGGAAAAACAAAATGAAGATAAGAAAGCTGGAAACAGAAGAAAAACAGAACACGAAAAAAGCTGTATGAAGAAGTGTTTTCAGAAGACAGCAAAAGTTTTGTTGATTATTATTATGAAGAAAAACTAAAAGACAATCAGATTTATGCAGTAGAAGAGGACGGAGAAATACAGGCTATGCTGCATCTGAATCCATATGAACTCGTGGTGAACGGCAGTAAAAAAAGATGTGAATTATATCGTCGCCGTTGCAACGAGAGAATCTTACAGGAAACGTGGATATATGGCAGGATTGTTGAAACAGGCATTGAATGATATGTACGCAGACGGAGAGACGTTTACATTCCTGATGCCTGCATCAGAGAGCATTTATCTGCCCTTTGATTTCCGAACGGTATGTGAACAGAACCGGTCATATTATGATCCGGAGGAGGAAACAGAAGAAGGCGTGGTCATAACGGATGCAGTGAATGCGGATGCAGAAGAGATGGCGGCTTATATGGAAGCACAACTGACACAGTCATATCAGGTTTATGCAAAACGAAGCACAGCGTATTATGAACGCCTGATCAAGGAATATGCAAGTGATGGCGGAATATTAAAGATTTAAAAAAAGACGGTAAAATTACAGATATCAAGATCGCGGCAGAAGCGGAAGAGGTAGACGGCGGCAAACCAAAGATCATGATCCGTATCGTAGATGTCAGAAGAATGCTGATGTCATTGCACCTGCAATCATTTATGGGTACATGCTTTACTGTAACGGATCCAATTATCGAAGAGAACAATCGTTGTGTGATGATCACGGGAACAGAATTCTCGGGTGTGATGCTGATGGATGGAAAGCCGGAGAACAGTGAAGGAACGATCACAGTGGGAGCACTTGCAAGCCTTGTATTCGGTGTAAAGACTGCAGAAGAAATCTGTGCGAATGGTGATGCAGTCATGTCGGAACGTATGAAAAAGAAGAACTTGGTAAGATCATACCATTGTCAAGGGTTTATCTGAACGAGACAGTGTAAAAAAGGAAGTGTCTTTTCGTTTTTCTTTAGAATTTTCTGAAGTCCCCTTAAGAAATGCCGGGTAATATAATAACAACAGAGGAAACAGCTGGAATTAGGAAAAAGGATGAGAAATAAGATGGAGATGAATCATGTACTGGTTGTAGAAGACGACAAGGAGATCAGAGAAGGTGTAGAGATATATCTGAAAAGTCAGGGGTATGAAGTATTCCAGGCAGCTGACGGTGTAGAAGGACTGGAAGTCATTGAAAAAGAAGACATCCATCTGGCAATTGTGGACATCATGATGCCGAGGATGGACGGAATCTCTATGGTGGTAAAGCTCAGGGAAAAATATGATTTCCCTGTGATCTTTCTTTCCGCAAAAATCAGAAGAAGTGGATAAGATCATGGGACTGAATATGGGAGCCGATGATTACGTAACGAAACCATTTACCCCGATGGAACTGCTCGCCAGAGTCAACTCACAGCTTCGCAGATACCGCCGTTTTATGGAAAGGCTGGGAGATAAAGAAGAAAATTCCAGAATCCATACGATCGGCGGACTGGAGATCAATGAGGATAATGTAGAAGTGACCGTTGACGGCGAACCGGTAAAGATGACTCCGATCGAGTACAAGATCCTGCTGCTTCTGATGAAGAATCCGGGACGGGTGTTCTCTGCGGAGGAGATCTATGAGCGGGTATGGAATGAACGTGCGATCAACACCGATACGATTATGGTGCACGTCAGAAATATCCGTGAAAAGATAGAAGTAAATCCAAGAGAACCAAAATACTTAAAGGTGGTGTGGGGCGTTGGATACAAAATTGAAAAGCAGGCGTAAACTGGGAATTTTTCTGATAATTGTAACAATATTAAGTGCAGCATATGTCATGCTGTATAATTATGATGTGATTTATGAAAAAGCGGTCGAGGAAGCACAGAAGACTTATACGACGTCGCTTTCGGACAGGGAATATCTGGAAAGTTTTCTGGAATTCAGTTATATCCTTTATAATCAGGAGATATCATCCAAGACAGGAGAAGCCAAGATGTCACAGGATGAGATCAATGATGTGGCAGATGTGTGGATGGAGGATTATGAAGCATTATATCCTTATCTGGATTACCGGATCGAGGATGGATCAGGGGAACGGTTCTGGGACGAAGTACGGCGAATACCGGAAAGGGTCTGGCAGATGACAGTTTCAAAGAATATGCATTTGGTATGGTACTGACTTATGATGAACACGGAGATCTGGATGTAAAAGTTGTAAAGAGCAGTGAAAAGACAACGCAGAGTATTGTTCTCAGAAAGATCATTGACAACTGGAGCGAGACGGTTGAGGACGCTACGCATGGAGAACTGAAGACGCCGAAGAACCGTACATATATCTATGGAATGAAGAAAAACGGAATTGAACAATATCTGAACCAATGGTACTGGTTCGGGATGAAGCTCCGAATGATGCATGGTATATGATGCTTGCCTGCATGGCAGCAGTATGCGTGGCGGCATGGATTTTTGCACAGAGCGAGACACTGAAAATTGGTGACGGAAAGATCTTCCGGCAGCCATTCGAGGTTGTTTTTGTTGTTGCGTCAATTACTCTTGGGATTCTGGATGATAAACTGAACTGGATCATAACCAGAGAGGAAGGCTTGCCGCAGCCAATGGATTTTGCAATCTGGGTCGGTGTATTTGCGGTCACATACTGGGTGACAACGTGTATCAGTGCGGTTCAGAAGATTGGGCTCAGAAAGTATGTCACGGAACGGACGCTGGTATGGCGGCTGTGGAAGGCGCTGAGGGAAGAAGCTCCGGCGGCTGCAGAAAGAGTCGGACGGGACGGTGGGAGACTGTACCGGAAGGTGAAAAAAACTGGCCAACAGAGTATATGAGATTGTTACAGACATTGATTTTACCGATAAAGGAAGTAAGGCAATCCTGCGGATCGTACTGGTGAACTTTATCATCCTTGCTGTGACGAGTGTCTGGGTATATGGAATTATGGCACTGATCATTTATTCTGCAATCCTGTACTTTGTTTTAAAAAAATATTTTAATGAGGTGAAACGGAATTATCACAGACTTCTGGAAGCGACAAATGAGATTGCAGATGGCAATCTGGATGTAGAAATTGATGAGAATCTGGGTGTATTTGAGCCATTTAAAGAAGAAATCGAGAAGATCCAGAGCGGATTCAAGAAGGCGGTAGATGAGGAAGTAAAAAGCCAGCGTATGAAGACTGAACTGGTAACGAATGTCTCGCATGACCTTAAGACGCCGCTGACGGCGATCATCACCTATGTGAATCTTCTGAAGATTGAACAGGATCCGGAGAGACAGAAAGAATATATCGATGTGCTGGATAGAAAGTCTCTCAGACTGAAAGCATTGATCGAAGATTTGTTTGAGATCAGTAAAGCAAGCAGCAAATCCGTGAATCTGAACATTGCCAACATTGACATTGTGAATCTGTTCAAACAGGTGAAGCTGGAAATGGAAGAAAAGATCACGGAAGCGAATCTGGACTTCCGGCTGGATATTCCGGAGGATAAAGTGATCGTGGCACTGGACGGACAGAAGACATACAGGATCTTTGAAAATCTGATTGGAAATGCAGCAAAATACGCAATGCCTCATACGAGGGTATATGTGAAAATTGCGGCAGAAGACGGGGATGCGGTGTTCCAGATGAAAAATGTATCAGCAAACGAGCTTACATTTAACCCAGAGGAGATCACGGAACGTTTTGTCAGAGGGGATTCGTCAAGAAATACCGAAGGATCTGGACTTGGACTTGCAATCGTCAAAAAGTTTCGTGGAGATTCAGAAAGGAAAATTCTGGATCGAGACGGAGGCGGATCTTTTTAAAGCGGAGATTCGCTGGAAACTGGTTGACAAAAGGATGATATCGCATAATATATATTCTATATGAGAAAGACTTTGAACGGAAAGAGTAGCAGATGCGATGTGTCGAAAGAGAGAGACTGTCACCGGCTGAAAGCAGTTTTGGATTACAGCTTTTGTGAAGTGCGTCCGGGAGTCGGTCCGGTGAAAAAGATGAAAAGTGTCATAGCCGGATCCGGGATTACACACGTTACGTGTACTGAGGGAAGGATACGGGTAATATAACTGTATTCTTTAAAAAGAGTGGAACCGCGGATATATTTCGTCTCTTGTGTAAAAAGCAAGAGACGAAGTTTTTTTGTTTCTTGTATGTTAAAGCATGCAGGTTGGGCGGTAAACTTAAAAAAGGAGAGATCATAGATGGGCATCATATCATATGTCAATGAAGAAATCCAGGTAATACGGGAGCGGGATCCCGCAATTAAGTCAAATATGGAAGTGTTCCTGTATTCCAGCTTCAAAGCGATTCTTCATTACAGAATCGCACATAAGCTCTATCTGAAGAAACATTATTTTCCTTGCAAGATGGGTATCGCAACGGGCAGCAAGAAAGACCGGGATTGAAATCCATCCGGGAGCGACGATAGGAAAAGGATTATTCATCGACCACGGAAGCGGAGTGATCATTGGTGAGACCGCAGAACTTGGAGATAATATCACGCTGTACCAGGGAGTCACACTTGGAGGAACCGGAAAGAAACAGGGAAAGAGACATCCGACGTTAGAAGATAATGTCATGGTCAGCGCAGGGGCAAAAGTACTTGGTTCTTTTACCATTGGAGAAAATTCCAAGATCGGGGCAGGATCTGTCGTATTAAAAAGAGGTACCGCCGAATTGTACAGTTGTAGGTGTGCCGGGCAGAGTGGTTAAGATGAATGATGAGAAGATACCGAGACTCGATATGGATCAGGTACATCTGCCGGATCCAATTGAAAATGATATCAGAGAACTGCAGGCAGATAATATAAGAATGCACAGACAGATCCAGGAGATGGAGAAACGCATGCAATGTTTAAAAGAGAATCCGATACCGGAGAAAAAAAAGGAGGAAATATCAGAAAATGAAGATATTTAATACAATGACAAAGAAAAAAGAAGAATTTGTACCTTTGGAAGAAGGAAAGGTAAAGATGTATGTATGCGGGACCTACCGTATACAATTTCATCCACATCGGTAATGCAAGACCGATGATCGTATTCGACACCGTAAGAAGATATTTTGAATATAAAGGATATGATGTAAATTACGTATCAAACTTTACGGATGTAGATGACAAGATTATCAAGAAAGCCATTGAAGAAAGCGTAACAGCCGACGAGATTTCCAAACGTTACATTGCAGAGTGCAAAAAGGACATGGATGGTATGAACATCAAAGCCGGCAACCAAGAACCCTCTGGCAACCGAAGAAATCTGTGGTATGGTAGATATGATCCAGACACTGATTGACAAAGGATTTGCTTACGAGAAGAACGGTACCGTATATTACAGTACAAGAAAGTTCAAAGATTACGGTAAACTTTCACACAAGAATCTGGATGATCTGCGTTCCGGTGAGCGTTCCCTTCTGGTATCAGGAGAAGATGAGAAGGAAGATCCGCTGGATTTCGTACTCTGGAAACCGAAAGAAAGAAGGCGAACCGGCATGGAAGGCTCCGTGGAGCGAGGGACGTCCGGGATGGCATATCGAGTGTTCGGAAATGTCCAAGAAATATCTTAGGGGAGCAGATCGACATTCATGCCGGCGGCGAGGATCTTATATTCCCTCATCATGAAAATGAGATCGCACAGAGCGAAGCTGCCAATGGCAAAAGAATTTGCAAAATACTGGATGCACAATGCATTCCTGAACATTGATAATCGCAAGATGTCCAAATCTCTGGGTAACTTCTTTACTGTTCGTGAAATCAGCGAGAAATATGATCTGCAGGTGCTTCGTTTCTTTATGCTTTCCGCACACTACAGAAGTCCGCTGAACTTCAGCGCGGAGCTGATGGAATCTTCCAAGAATGGTCTGGAGCGTATCGTAAATGCAGCAGATAATCTGAAGTTCCTTATGGGAAATGCAAAAGCAGAAGCAATCACAGATGCAGAAGCAGAAAACTTTGCAAAAAAACAGAAGAGTTTGTTGCAGGATTTGAAAAGGCAATGGACGATGACTTCAATACAGCAGATGCCGTTGCAGCAATCTTTGACCTTGTAAAATATATCAATACAACAACCGATGCAGAAAGTTCCAAAGAATATCTTCAGAAATTATTCGATTTGCTTGTGAAGTTAACAGGAGTTCTGGGACTGATCGTAGATAAGAAAGAAGAGATCCTGGACGAAGACATCGAGAAACTGATCGAGGAGCGTCAGGCAGCCAGAAAGGCGAAGAACTTCGCAAGAGCCGACGAGATCCGTGATGAACTGTTAGAGAAGGGTATCATCTTAAAGGATACCAGAGAAGGAGTACAATGGAAAAGAGCGTAGAGTGGGAATTTGACACTTATATGCAGGAGATTTTTCAGATGAAAGAGGTGGATATCAAAGAATATTCACCTCTTACTTTGGCATATATCGGAGACTGCATTTATGATCTGATCATCAAAACGCTGGTGATCAATGAAGGAAACCGTCAGGTACAGAAACTGCACCAGAAGACCAGCTCTTATGTACAGGCATCCGCACAGTCGAAAATGATGCGTACGATGCAGGCACACCTGACAGAAGAAGAACATGCTGTCTATAAAAAGAGGCCGCAATGCCAAGAGCGTGGCGCCGGCGAAGAACCAGTCGATCACAGATTACAGACGTGCGACGGGATTTGAAGCCCTGCTTGGTTATCTGTATCTGAAAAAAGAGTGGAAAAGAATGCTGGAACTGGTTAAAATAGGTCTGGACAGTATCAAAGAATAATAAGGAGTGTCAAATATGAGTCACGATAAGAATGTACATGATAAGAAGATGCACGATAAAAAATCGTATGATAAGAAAGAAAATGAAAGTATCATAGAAGGAAGAAATGCCGTTATGGAAGCATTTCGTTCCGGAAAACCGATAGACAAGCTGTATGTACTGGACGGATGTCAGGACGGCGCAGTCAGATCCATCATCCGTGAGGCAAGAAAGCATGACACGATCCTGAACTTTGTGGAAAAGGATCGCTTAAACCAGTTGTCAGAGACCGGAAAACACCAGGGTGTGATCGCAAGTGTTGCCGCATATGAGTATGCAGAAGTAGAAGATATGTTAAAGCTTGCAGAAGAAAAAAGGGGAAGATCCGTTCCTGATCATTTTGGATAATATCGAAGATCCGCACAACTTAGGTTCGATCATCCGTACCGCAAATCAGGCAGGTGCACATGGCGTGATCATTCCGAAGAGACGTGCAGTCGGACTGACGGCAACTGTGGCAAGAACTTCCGCCGGTGCGTTGAATTATACGCCGGTTGCAAAAAGTAACGAATCTGGTAAAGACGATGGAAGATCTGAAGAAAAAAGGGTCTGTGGTTCGTATGTGCCGATATGGACGGCGATGTCATGTATGATGTCAATATGAAGGGGCCGATCGGTCTGGTGATCGGTAATGAAGGCGAAGGCGTGGGACGTCTGGTCAAAGACACTTGCGATTTTACCGCCAGAATCCCGATGAAAGGGGACATCGATTCCCTGAATGCGTCCGTGGCAGCAGGAGTGCTGGCTTATGAAATTGTGAGACAGCGGATGCAGTAAGAAAGTGAAGTACAGGCGATTGCCATAAGCAGATAAGTATAGAGTGAAATGTGGACTTCGGAGGAAAGTATGACAGAGTATAAAAAATTAACAGACGAAGAACTGATCCGCAGACTCCGCATGGGAGAAACCGGGATTATAGATTATCTGATGGAAAAATATAAGAATCTGGTCAGAAAAGAAGCCAATGCAATGTATCTGCTCGGCGGAGAGACAGACGACCTGATCCAGGAAGGAATGATCGGTCTTTTCAAAGCTGTTCAGGATTATGATGTGGATCAGGAAGCTTCTTTCTTCAGTTTTGCAAGACTGTGTGTGACGAGACAGCTCTATTCGGCAATCGAAGCTTCGAACAGAAAGAAACACAGCCCGCTTAACAGTTACATTTCTTTGTATGAAAGGGAAGATGGCGAAGGTTCTCTGATCGATATGATGGAATCAGAACATGAGACAAATCCGGAAGAACTGCTTGTCAGTCAGGAACATGCAAAGTCGCTGGAAGAACGGCTGGAAAAGGATTTAAGTGAACTGGAACGCAGAGTCTTGTATTTACACCTGATGGGGATCCGATTATAAGACAATTGCAAAGCTTCTGGACCGGAGTCCGAAGACGATTGATAATGCACTTCAGAGGATCAAAGGGAAGATGCAGAGGATTCTGGAAAAGGAAAAATAGATATAATTAAAATACGATATGTCCAGAAGAAAAAAAAAGTGTATATTTTGTAGAGTTTTTTGTATGTACAGGAAAATTACAGATTCTTATAATGATATATGCAGTAAAGGTAAAAATAGGAGGTATCGTAATGACAAAGAAAATATTAATCACCGGAGGCGCCGGTTATATCGGAAGTCACACAGCACTGGAACTTTTGAATGAAGGATATGAAGTTGTTGTATATGACAATCTGTGCAATTCATCAAAAGAATCTTTAAAGAGAGTAGAAGAGCTTTCTGGAAAGCACATTACATTTTATGAAGGAGATGTAATGGATGAAACTGCATTGAAGGCAATGATGGAAAAAGAGGGTGTAGATGCGGTGATTCACTGTGCAGCATTGAAGGCAGTCGGAGAATCTGTACAGAAGCCATTAGAGTATTACCGTAATAATATAACAGGAACCCTGACACTTATGGATGTTATGAAACAGACAGGGGTTAAGAATATCGTATTCAGCTCATCTGCAACTGTATACGGAAGTCCGGAGGAGATGCCGATCACAGAGGAGTGTCCGAAGGGACAGTGCACGAATCCTTACGGATGGACAAAATCCATGATGGAACAGATCATGACGGATGTACAGAAGGCCAATCCAGATATGAATGTTATTCTTCTTCGCTATTTCAACCCGGTAGGAGCACATGAAAGTGGACGTATCGGAGAGGATCCGAATGGAATTCCGAACAATCTGATGCCATATATTACCCAGGTGGCAGTTGGAAAGTTAAAAGAACTTGGCGTATTTGGAAATGATTATGACACACCGGACGGAACCGGAGTAAGAGACTACATTCATGTAGTAGATCTTGCAAAAAGGACACGTAAAAGCAATTAACTATATCTTCAGCAATCCGGGACTTGATGTGATCAATCTTGGAACGGGTGTTGGATATTCCGTGCTTGATATGGTAAAAGCATTCGGCAAAGCATGTGGAAAAAGAGATTCCATATGAGATCAAACCAAGAAGAGCCGGAGATATCGCGATGTGTTATGCAGATCCTGCCAAGGCAGCAAGAGTGCTTGGCTGGAAGGCTGAAAAAAGGGCTGGATGAGATGTGTGCCGATACATGGAGATGGCAGTCACAGAATCAAACGGATATGAAAATAGAAATTTTTAATAAGTTGGAAATACAATTTATATGCAGGGCAGTCTTTTCGCAGGCTGCCCTGTTTTTATTGCCATGTATTCGTAAGGAGCTGCCAGTGGCAGGTCCTGTAGATATCAAAGTATGCAAGAGAAGTTGCTTCGGTGGCAGGTTCGGTAGATACCAAATAGAAATTCATATTTTTTGAATAGAATATCAAATGTTCATATGCATTCCCAAATGTTAAACTTTATTCATGCTAAAGAGCTGTGCAGAAAAATGTAAGAAGGAGTAAAGAGGAATGGGAAATAACAGTAAGAGCAGTGTAGTATACCAGGGAAAAATTCCCGGAAGAGTAAAGTATACATTTGCATTTGGGGCATTGGGTAAGGATTTGATTTATGGAATGATCGCAACATTTTCGATGATCTATTTTACAGATATCATTAAAGTTGCACCGGCGTTTATTGGAACGATGTTCTTCGTGGCGAAGATCTGGGATGCGTTCAATGATCTGTTCATGGGAATGATCGTGGATAATACGAGAAGCCGTTTTGGAAAGTTTGTTCCGTGGCTTGTAATCGGAACGCTGATCAATGCGTTCGTATTTGTAACTGTATTTACAGATTTTCATCTGACAGGTGTGAAGAGACGATTCATTACGGAGAGAAGAAACTTGTACAACCGGACAAGGCAAGATACGTTTATGAAATCAGCCGTTACATAGAATATGTGGAAAATGGCAATATGAAGTCCGGAGTACTGCTTCTGGAGTATTATACGGATTCGATAGATGAGGTATTGCTGCATTATAAGAGTCAAAAATCGGCATACTGTTACCTTCTGGATACAAACCGGCGATTACTGTATCATCCATTTGAAAAAGAGATCGCTTCGGAAATGTATCAGGAAAAAACGGTGAAAGAGGCAATGGCCTGCAAGAATTATAAAATAGAAGAGCAAAGCGGAGGAAAATGGCTGATTGAGCGCCAGCAGATTGGATATACCGGATGGAATGTGGTACTCGTAAACTCGATGTCCAGTCTGGATTTTGAAAGTTATAATCTGCACTATGTTGCATGGTTTACTCTGCTGCTGGTTGGCGTGATATTAATTTTCCTGGATATTTTACTTTTTAGAAGCTTTACGGATCCGGTTTATCGTCTGCTTCAGACGATGCAGGAATTTGGAAAAGGCAATTATGATATTAAGGCAAAAGAAGAGGGAATCGGAGAACTGAAAAATCTCAGCGCACATTTTAATATCATGGCAGATAAGCTGCAGGAACAGATGGAAGAAATCCGAAGGAACGAACGCGAGCGTCAGCAGATGGAGAAGAAGTTGCTGCAGTCTCAGATTAATCCACATTTTCTGTATAACACATTGGACTCGATCATCTGGATGATACGAAGTGAGGAATATGAAGGGGCAGGAAAGATGGTATCTCTGCTTGCAAAGTTTTTCCGTATCTCTCTAAGTCAGGGAAAAGATATGATTCCGTTGGAGAAAGAATTGGAACATGCATCCAGTTATCTCGCAATTCAGAATATCCGATTTAAGGATAAATTTGAATTTCAGATAGAGGCAGATCCGGCATTGTTAAAATACTTGTGTCCGAAATTATCCATTCAGCCGCTGCTTGAAAATGCGATTTATCATGGCATGGAGGGAATGTATGAGGACGGAGAGATTACCATCCGGATCTATGATAGGGATGGAGATATTGGAATTGATGTAGCAGATAACGGACCTGGAATGACACAGGAAACCATAGATCATATCATGCACAACAAAGTAATTTCGAGCAAACGCGGATCGGGGATTGGTGTGCGGAATGTAAAACGAACGGATCCAGCTGATCTACGGAGAGGATTATGGCGTAACCATCACGAGCGAACTGGATGAAGGAACGACAGCGACCATTACAATTCCAAAGATGGAGGAAACCGATGATGCAAGGTAAAGAAAAAAACATATATTGCTGATCCTTTTACTTCTTTTGATCGCATTTGTATCCATGCAGATGATGGCAGGCCAGAATTACACAGAGGAAAAGACGAGGATTACGGTGATCTTACCGAAAGACAGTCAGAATGAGCTGTATGGCCTGTTGGATGGAATACGGACCAGGCTTATGATGACCATGTGAAATTGGATGTATGGTATAAAAGCAGACTGACGGAAAAAGCGTTCGATGAACTTGTGAAAGAAGAAATGGAGAATGGCTCTGAAGGGATCCTTCTTGTATATCCGGAAATGTATCTGGAGAAAAAGGAAGGCGGTTATAAGAAAAATAATCTTCTGGCAGTGACAGATACGATGCAGAGTGAGTTTAAGTATTATGCAGCTACTTTAAAAAAGTAAGAAAGAACAATATCGTCTGCCGGTAGAAGATGCAGTGCTGGAGCAGGTGAGAAATGGGGAAAAACCATTCATTTATGTAGAAAATACATACAGACTTGGCTATGAAAGCATGCAGATGTTAGAAAAGAAAGGAAAGACAAAAGATATGAAGAATATTTGTCTGAAGCCGGTAAGACTGGATAAAGAAAGGATGGAAAGCGGTGAATATGATGCGCTGCTTTCAAGGTGATCGGAAGATGAAACACGGTAAAAAATGCAAGATAGATAAATACACCCTCATACTGATCGTTTTGCTCCTTCTTCTGACCGGACTTGTGATCGCATGGAAACTGCCGCAAAAAGAAGACCGGTATATACATGTCGGAATTGCAGTATATGACCGTAGCGATACATTTATGGAAAGTTATATCAGAGAACTGGAAGATAAGATAGGACAGACGAAAATACTTGGGAAAAAAGTATCTTATGAAATCTATGATGCAGAAGGGATCGGCAGCCGTCAGGAAAAACAGCTGCAGGAGATGTATGCTCAGGATTACGATGTGATGCTTGTAAATCTTGTAGAACCGGCGTCGGCGGCAAGTGTACTGACTGACGCCAAAGATGCAGACATACCAGTCATCTTATTTAACAGGGAGATTGATGAAAAGGACTTGAAAATATCGAAAAATGTCTGGTATGTAGGAACGGATGCCAGAGCGGTAGGGTGTGATGCAGGGGAACTGTTGAAAGATCTCTGGAAAAAACAAAGCAGAATACTCGACTGGAATGGAAATGGAATGCTGGATTATGTACTGGTAGAAGGAGAAGAATCACATTTTGATGCAATCCGCAGAACAAGCGGATTCCTGGAAACGGGTGCAGAACTTCCGTTGAATCAGAAGGGAAATATCCTGGCTGAATGGAAGAGAGAGCTGGCTTATGAAAAGTTTGCGGCATTAGATGACGAGGCAGTACAGAACGTAGAGGCTGTTATCTGCAATAACGATGATATGGCACTTGGGGTATATGATTATTACAAAAAAAAAAATCTGAAACTTCCAGTGATCATCGGGATTAATAACAGTGAAGAAATGCACCAGAAGATTATGTCGGGTGAAATGTATGGAACGATTGACAATAAGATGGAAGATCAGGTAATGGAAATATGCTTACTGATGCAGGCAATTTTGAAAAAGGATACAGGATCATATCAGAAAGTGTGGTATAGTACGCCGAAGGCAATCGTTAAAGCGGAAGGAACAGAATGAAAGCAAAAGAAAAGAAGAACTAAAAATAAAAAACTCTGTAAATCAATCATGATTTACAGAGCTTTTTCTTTTAAGCTGCCTAGCGGAATCGAACCGCCGACCTCCGCCTTACCAAGGCGACGCTCTACCGACTGAGCCAAGGCAGCATGCATAAGTGATATGCAACATTGATACTATACAATGAATCAGGTGATTTTGTCAATACATTTTTTTGTGATACCGGGAGAAAATCAAAAGAAATATAAAAGAAAACATATTGCCGGAAAAATGAAAATAGGAATAGAATAGTAATTTAGAACATGGTAGACAGAAGAGGGAGAGAAACATGAAAAAAATGAAGACAATGACAGAGGGCGTGATCTGGAAAGAAATACTTTTTTTGCAATCCCGCTGATTCTGGGGAATTTGTTTCAACAGTTATATAATACGGTGGATTCGATTATTGTCGGCAACTATGTGGGAAGTAACGCACTGGCAGCAGTCGGATCCAGCGGTGCGATCATTAACCTGCTGATCGGTTTCTGCATAGGAGCATCGACTGGTGCAGGTGTTGTGATCTCGCAGTTTTATGGGGCTAAAAAATACAGAAGGCGTGAGGAAGGCCGTACATACTACGATGGCGATCGCGCTGGTAGCAGGAGTGCTTCTGACTGTAATCGGAATTACAGTGACACCATCGATGCTGCGCCTGATGGGAACACCGGACAAGGTATTTGAACAGTCGGTAATCTATCTGCAGGTATATTTTGGCGGAAGTTTATTTTCGGTAGTTTACAATATGTCGGCGGGTGTTCTGAATGCCGTGGGCAATTCCAGACGTTCCCTGGTATACCTGATGATCGCAGCGATTTCAAATATATTCCTGGATCTGATCATGGTTGTCGGACTGAAACTTGGAATCGTTGGCGCGGCACTGGCTACGGATATCAGTCAGTTGATATCATGCATTTTTATATGGGGATTTCTGATCAGAAGTGAAGATGTATATAAGTTGAAGATTAAGGAAATCCGCTGCTATGACCATCTGCTTTCGAAAAATCATCCGTATCGGAATCCCGACGGGAATCCAGAATATTGTAATTTCACTTTCGAATTTGATCGTACAGACGAGCGTGAATAGTTTTGGGGCAACGGTTATGGCCGGATTTGCAGCATATATAAAGATTGATGGATTTAACATCCTTCCGGTATTGAGCATCAGTATGGCCGCAACTACATTTGCGGGACAGAATATTGGCGCCAGAAAGCCGGACAGAGTCAGAAAAAGGAATGTATATATCTACTGTGATGGGGGCTGGCTATTCGGTGTTAACCGGGATTATGTTGCTGATATTTGCTCCACAGGTGATAGGTGTCTTTACGACGAACCAGAAGGTTGTGGAGTATGGTGTATATATTATGAGGTATTTCTGTCCGTTTTACTGGATGCTTGGAATTCTGCATGTGCTGGGAGGAACGATACGAGGAACAGGCAAGACGATGCAGGCAATGGTCGTATTTCTGGTATCTTTTGTGTGGATTCCGTGTGATATGGATCGCGGGAACAATGGCATGGACAAGAAGTCTCGGACATGTGATGATGTGTTATCCGACGTCCTGGCTTCTGGGAATGCTACTGATGCTTTTGTATGTAAGGAAAGGAAAATGGATGGATCTGTAAGGCCGGGCAAAATCCGTCTGTTCTAAAATCCGTACATTTGCGCTAAAGGTAATTGGGATAAAATAAAGTATCTTCCCTTGTTTCATCATATTTTTTATGATAAGATAATGAGCATAATGTATAGTTAAAACCTAAGGAGGATACCATGGGAGAAGAAACAACAGTTTCCAAAAAATTTTATTGAACAGGAAATAGATAAAGATCTTGCAGAAGGAGTGTACAGTGAAGTATGTACAAGATTCCCACCGGAACCAAACGGATATCTGCATATCGGACATGCAAAGTCTATTCTTTTGAACTCAGGACTTGCAAAGAAGTATAATGGAACATTTCATCTGAGATTTGACGATACGAATCCGATGAAAGAAGATATGGAATTCGTAGAGTCTATTAAAGAAGATGTAAAATGGTTAGGCGCTGACTGGGGGAGATCATCTCTATTTTGCATCTAACTATTTCGATCAGATGTATGAGTGTGCCGTAGAGCTGATTAAAAAAGGAAAAGCATTTGTCTGTGATCTGACGGCAGAAGAGATGCGTGAATATCGTGGAACGCTGACAGAGCCTGGAAAGAACAGTCCGTACCGTGACCGTTCGGTAGAAGAGAATTTAAGACTTTTCGAAGAGATGAAAGACGGAAAGTATCAGGATGGAGAGAAAGTCTTACGTGCAAAGATCGATATGGCATCGCCGAATATCAACATGCGTGATCCGATCATCTACCGTGTGGCTCATATGACACATCACAATACAGGAGATAAATGGTGCATCTATCCAATGTATGACTATGCACATCCAATCGAGGATGCCATAGAGGGAATAACCCATTCTATATGTACTTTGGAGTTCGAAGATCACAGACCATTATATAACTGGGTTGTAAAAGAATGTGAATTTGATCCGGCACCGAGACAGATTGAATTTTCAAAGCTGTATCTGACAAATGTCGTTACAGGTAAGAGATACATTAAGAAGTTTGTTGAGGACGGAATTGTTGACGGATGGGATGATCCTAGTCTTGTTTCGATCGCAGCACTCAGAAGAAGAGGATTTACACCGGAATCCATTAAGATGTTCGTTGAAATGTGCGGAGTATCAAAGAGCCAGAGTTCTGTGGATTATGCGATGCTGGAGTATTGTATCCGTGAAGATCTGAAGATGAAGCGTCCACGTATGATGGCAGTGCTTGGATCCGATTAAACTGGTAATCGACAATTATCCGGAAGGACAGATGGAATATCTGGATGTTGTGAATAACCTGGAGAATCCGGAACTTGGTGTGAGAAAAGTGCCATTTGGTCGTGAACTTTATATTGAGCGGGAAGATTTTATGGAAGAGCCGCCGAAGAAATATTTCCGTCTGTTCCCGGGGAATGAAGTGCGCCTGATGCATGCATATTTTGTAAAATGTGTAAGCTTTGAGAAGGATGAAGAAGGTAACGTAACGGTTGTTCACTGTACCTATGATCCGGAAACAAAATGTGGAACCGGATTTACCGGACGTAAAGTGAAAAGGAACGATCCACTGGGTAAGTGCACCACAGGCAAAAGAAAGCAGAAGTAAGATTATATGAGAATCTGATTGATGAGGAGAAGGGTGTTTACAATAAAGAAGACGGTTCACTGAATCTGAATCCGAATTCACTTACAGATTTTAAAGGAGTGCTATGTAGAAGACAGCTTTAACGAAGCAGGTCCGTGCGACAGCTTCCAGTTTGTAAGAAACGGATATTTCTGTATCGATTCGAAAGATTCTACACCGGAGAATCTGGTATTTAACCGTATCGTATCGCTGAAGAGTTCATTTAAGCTGCCTAAAAAATAAGAAATAATGAACAGTAGAATACATTAATAAAGATACTGTGATTAAGAAAAAATAAAATGAATGAATTAACGATAAATCTAAACAGTCGTTCGAAGAAGCCGCTGTATGAGCAGATTTATGATTATATCAAGTCTGATATCCAGAACGGGAGACTCCGCTATGGGGAGAAACTCCCGTCTACCAGGGCTTTGTCCAAGCATCTGGAAGTCAGCCGCAGTACGGTTGAACTGGCATATGAACAGTTATTATCAGAAGGATATATCGAGTCTGCGCCATACCGCGGTTTTTTTCGTGGCTCAGATTGATGAATTATATCAACTGAAAAAAAAGAAGAAAAGAAGTCCGAACGGAAAATAGAAAAAAAAAAAGTGTATCAATATGATTTCACGCCGAATGGAGTTGATCTGAACAGCTTTCCGTATAATGTGTGGCGAAAACTGTCAAAAAGATATCCTGATGGATGACAGGACGGAGTTGTTCCGCTCAGGAGATCCGCAAGGTGAATATGGATTCCGGGGAGCCATCTGCAATTATCTGTATCAGGCACGAGGCGTGGACTGTTCTCCGGAGCAGATCGTGATCGGAGCGGGAAGTGATTATATTCTGATGTTGCTTGGTATGATCCTCGGAACAGAACATATGATCGCATTTGAAGATCCGACTTATAAACAGGCATACAGAGTGATCCATACACTTGGGTATGAGACGGTTCCTGTGGCGATGGACAGACATGGTATGAAAATACAGGATCTTGAAAGTACGGGAGCTGATATTGCTTATGTAACGCCATCCCATCAGTATCCGACCAGGATTGTTATGCCGATAGGAAGAAGAATGGAGCTTTTGAAATGGGCATATGAAAAAGACGGAAGATATATTATAGAGGATGATTATGACAGTGAATTCCGCTATAAAGGGAAACCGATTCCGGCATTACAGGGATATGATGCGGAAGATAAAGTCATTTACCTTGGAACATTCTCCAAATCCATCGCACCCGCAATACGTCTGAGTTATATGGTATTGCCAAAAGATATTCTGAAAGCATATCGGAAGAAGGGAACTTTGTGAATTCTACGGTATCAAAAGTGGATCAGACGATTGTGCAGCACTTTATTGAAGAAGGATATTATGAACGCCATCTGAATAAGACCAGGGCGTTATATAAAAACAGGCATGATGTGTTGATCGAAGCTTTGAAACCACTGGGAGATATCTGTGAGATATCGGGGGAACATGCAGGGGTTCATATCCTGTTAACATTTAAAAACGGACAAAAAAAAGAAAGAAATCTGATCGAGAAGGCGAAAAAAAGCAGATATCCGGGTATATGGGCTTTCTGATTACCGGATTCGCAAAGATGAAAAGGAAAAAGCAACCATCCTTCTGGGATATGCGAATATGAGAGAAGAAGATATCAAAGAAGCTGTGGCAATTCTGAATCAATGCTGGAGAAAATAGAAAGTGTTTCCAACATTTTAGAAAGAAAAAAAGAGCGGTATATAATATCAAACGGGGAGAATAAAAAAGATTACCCTGTTGATATCATATACTGCTCTTTTTATACTTGTGTATGCAAAAGACTATTGGATACAGAAATGTCTTCTGCAGTAAAGGTAATAAATACCGATTAATCCTCGTCATCTCCGTCGTCTTCGTCAGTGTCTTCGGAAGTATCCGGAGTGTCCTTAGCATCAGCATCTTCGGAAGTATCTTCTGTGTTGTCCGCAGAGGTATCTTCTGTACTGTCATCTGCTGCATTGTCCTCTTCGGTAGTTGTTTTGGCTGCATTCAGATCGACATATCCACGGTCAACCGGTTGGAGGTCATTATCCAGATCGAAGTCTTCGTCTTCAAAATCATCGTTGAAATCATCGTCCTCATTTTTTCTTTGACTTCTTTAAATAATAAACCAGACCTGCTGCGGCACTGCCGATTGCTGCAAGACCTAATAATTTTTTGCTCCATTTTGCCATGATAATCTGACTCCTTTCCGTTCTTTTTTTTCTTATCATAGCACATATTATATGCTTTTTTCCATTAAATTAAAATAAATTATTGCAAGTTGAGAAGAAAATAAAAAATATGATACACTGTATCATATCCTGGCTGTATCAGTACCTGAAGGGAGCCTGGGACGGAAAAACCCGGTGAGAATTGTATATCCTGGATAAAGGAGAGAAAAAGTATGAAAGAACAAAAAAAAAGACGGTGGCAAAGAAGAAATTTTTAAAATGGTGTTCAGCCGTGCCGGGATTTTTTGTCATATTGATTCTGATACAGTTACTGGTATTCTTAGGAATTCCATACTATCTGAAAGAGTATGCAACCTTTATATACAGTGCGATGAGCGTGATGGAAATCGTTGTTCTTGTATATATCATTAATACAGAAGGGAACCCGGCATTTAAAATGACCTGGATGCTGTGTGTGATGGCACTTCCGGTTATAGGAACGGTATTTTATATCTATGTACATCTGCAGCTGGAGACGAGATTTGTACAGAACAGACTTGCGGCACTTCGTATGGAGACAGAACCTTATATGGATCAGGATGAGAAGGTTACAGAGGCACTCTGGGCAAGCAAATCGGCAAATGCACAGCTGTCTTATTATCTGTCACATCAACTTGATTTCCGACCTACCGCAATACGGAAGTCGAATATTTCCCGGTGGGAGAGGATAAATTTGCTTCTATGATTAAAGAGCTGGAAAAAGCAGAGAAGTTCATTTTCATGGAATATTTCATTGTAGAGGAAGGAATTATGTGGGATACAATCCTGGAGATCCTGAAACGGAAAGTGAACGAAGGTGTAGAAGTCAGGTTCATGTATGATGGAATGTGTGCATTTGATCTGCTGCCGTACAGTTACCCTAAGAAACTTCAGAAATTCGGGATCAAGTGCAAAATGTCCAATAAGATCCGGCCTTTTGTGTCTACAATCCAGAATAACCGCGATCATAGAAAAAAATCTGTGTGATCGATGGGCAGACAGGGTATGTAGGTGGTGTGAATCTGGCTGATGAATATATCAATGAAAAAAAGAACGATTCGGTCACTGGAAAGATACAGCTGTTCTGTTAAGAGGAGATGCGGTCCCAGAGCCTGACAATGATATTCCTGCAGATGTGGGATGTAGATATGCGTGGTGTTGAGCCTTATGGAAAATATCTTACAAAAAAAGCGGAATCACTGAATGACAGACTGGGATACGTGATCCCATATGCGGACAGTCCGTTTGACCATGAGAACGTAGGAGAAGAGGTGTATTTCCATATCCTGAATCATGCGAAGAAGTATGTGCATATCATGACTCCGTATCTGATACTGGATAATGAGATGCTGACAACACTTATACGTGCAGCCAAAAGTGGTATTGAAGTGATCATCATCATGCCGCATATTCCGGATAAATGGTATGCATTCGCGGTAGCAAAGACATATTATAAAGAATTGATTGAAGGCGGAGTGCAGATCTATGAGTATACACCTGGATTTGTACATGCGAAAGTATTTGTATCTGATGATGATACGGCAACAGTAGGCAGTATCAATCTGGATTTCCGGAGTCTCTATCTGCATTTTGAAAACGGAGTATTTATTTATGATAATCCGGAGGTTCAGAAAGTAGAAGAAGACTTCCAGAATACCCTGGCAAAATGTCACAAAGTGACAGTGACCGAGGTGAGAAACAGAGGAGTTCTTATGAAGGTAGCCGGGCAGGTGTTAAGACTGGTTGCGCCTTTAATGTAAAGAATACAGGAAATCATATGTATTTTCTGTAAAAAATATTATTGAACCAAGATAAAATGTATAGTATAATGCTTAAGGCGGTTTGATTAGACTCGCTAAAGTAGACTGATAAGTCATGTTAATAACGCAGGAGGAATGGATATGGTTAAAGCAGTAGTAGGCGCGAATGCAGGTCATACAATTATCAATGATTATGGAAAATTTGCACTACACACACTTCCATCAGGAGTATTTTACGGTCATACAACCAGTATTATCGGAAATGGTGTAGCACTGGATGTACCGGTGTTATTCAAGGAAGTGCAGTCTATTATCGATCAGGGAGTTCCGATGCCGAAGATTCTGGTATCTGACCGTGCCCAGATGGTAATGTCTTATCATAAGAATTTTGATGCATACGAAGAAGAGAGACTGGGAGGAAAATCTTTCGGTTCTACAAAATCTGGTATTGCACCATTTTATTCAGACAAATATGCAAAGATTGGAATCCAGGTCAGTGAATTATTTGATGATGAACTGTTAAAAGAGAAAGTTGTCCGTGTGGCAGAACAGAAGAATGTATTACTGGAGCACCTTTATCATAAACCATTGATCAATCCTGATGATTTATATAATGAACTTCAAGAATATAAAAAGATGATCGAACCATTCGTATGTGATACATCTCTTTTCCTGAACAATGCAATCGAAGAAGGAAAAGAAGTATTATTAGAAGGTCAGCTTGGATCACTGAAAGATCCGGATCACGGAATCTATCCAATGGTTACTTCATCTTCTACATTAGCAGGATATGGAGCAATCGGAGCAGGAATCCCTCCATATGAGATCAAGAAAATCGTAACTGTATGTAAAAGCATACTCAAGCGCAGTAGGAGCAGGAGCGTTCGTAAGCGAGATCTTCGGTGATGAAGCAGAAGAGTTAAGAAACCGTGGTGGTGACGGTGGAGAATTCGGAGCAACAACAGGACGTCCGAGAAGAATGGGATGGTTTGACTGTGTAGCTTCTAAGTATGGATGCAGAATGCAGGGAACCACAGATGTTGCATTTACAGTATTAGATGTACTTGGATACCTGGACGAGATCCCGGTATGTGTTGGATACGATATCGATGGAGAAGTAACAACAGACTTCCCGACCACACATCTGTTAGAGAAGGCAAAACCGGTTCTTAAGAAACTTCCGGGATGGAAGAGTGATATCCGTGGAATTAAGAAATACGAGGATCTTCCGGAAAACTGCAGAAATTACATTGAGTTCATTGAAGGACAGATCGGATACCCGATCACAATGGTATCGAATGGTGGAAAGACATGATATCATTTACAGAGAGTCAAAACTTTCCAAATAAGATAAAATATTTCGAATCATGAGATGAAAAACAGGGATAAAGCAGGCCATGTGTCTTTTGAAGACAGGAGAGCTGCTCTATCTCTGTTTTTTAATACCAGAGTATGAAAGAGAAGTTGCTTAGGTGACAAGTTCTGTAGATTGTTATGTTTTCCTTAAGAAATTTCTTATGCTTTATTCAGATTTTTTCCATAATGTTGACACATTCTATGCATATAATGAAACCATCGTAAATATAATAATAACGTCGGTGTAATCAGACACCAGAGACGTAAGAGGGGATAAAAATAATCAAGATGGAGGTATGCACTATGAATACGAGAGACTGGACAAAAGAGGAAGCAGAAGTGATTTCAATGGAAGAATACCTTGCTAAGAGAAAGAAGATCAGAGAAGATGAAAGAAAACATAAGAAAAAAAAGGATCAGACGATCGCGAAGAAAGTCTGATGCCCTTTGAGTTTTATATGGTATCATCGCTTGCCTGGTCATGAGACTGTGACAACTTAGATACATCATCTGAGCTGTGGCTGTGAGAGCTGTCAGCTGAATCATCAGATGGAGTATTATGCCGGGTAAGCTTGAATACCAGCATATAACCATAGAGAAGTACCGGAAGCACAATCGTACATGCAATAGAGGCCCAGAGAAGGTCGATGGAATGCGGACTCCCGATCAGGGCAAATATTAATGTACTGAGATACATACCAAATAATAAAATGGCGGCAACAAGTGCCAGAATACGTTTTGCATTTTTCATAATAATCATCCTTTACAATGAATCAAGACTTTAGTATATTATATAGAGAGCAGTGAAAAATTGCAAATGAATATCGTACAAAGGAGTATAGAAATATGAGTACATTATATCAGCAGTGGCAGGATATATCGCTTATGATGAAACTGCAGACAGAAGTCAGTTAGAAAAATTCTGGGAACTTATTTCCAGATTGAGAAAGAAATTTATGAAAAGCTTCTTTCTAATCCGGATGAAGTTGTAAAAGGAACAGTAAAAAGAATTGGCTGAGAAATTCGGACAGGAAGTTCTGACAATGATCGGGTTCCTGGATGGTATCAATGAAAGTCTTCTGATCGAGATCGATCTTGATACAGTAGAAGAAGATACAGTAGTAAGTCTTGCATTTGACAAGGAAAGACTGTATAAGAATATGGTAGCGGCAAAAGCTGACTGGCTGTATGAACTTCCACAGTGGAAAGAGATTTTCTCAGAAGAAGAACTGAAGAAATTCTACAAAGAACAGAAGGAATCTACAACAATCCGCAAACCTAAAAAGATCGGAAGAAATGATCCATGCCCGTGCGGATCAGGAAAAAAATATAAAAAATGCTGTGGCAGATAATATTTCTGGTTACAGGTATCCTGAGTCTCATTTATTACAGTGCGATTTGTATCGCACTGAAAAAAAATGGGACTCTACTTTTTCCAGATTCTGGCTGGCGATCGGAATAGTGGGAATTGCAGGGAGTGCGCTGATCCGTTTATATGGAATGCCGTGTATCGTAGAAGCAATGATTGGTATTTCGGTATGTTTTCTTCTGATCGCAGAGATAAAGATCATAAAAGGAATGCACAGAAAACCTTTGGGAAAAAGAAAAGAACACTTTGAAGAAGACACAAAAACAGGATCCGCTACAAGATGGATCATTGTACTGGGAGCGCAGGTAAGAGGCCGGAAGATTACCGATTCACTGAAACGAAGACTGGACTGCGCGTCAGAGTATCTGAAAGAGCATCCGGATGTACATGTGATCGTCTCCGGAGGACAGGGAAAAGATGAAGAAGTAACAGAAGCGTATGCAATGGCACGTTATCTGGAGTGTGAAGGGCTTGACCGCAGGCGTATTGTGCAGGAGGATGTGTCGGTAAACACACTGGAAAATCTGAAGTTTTCAGAAACCTTATTGCAGATGTAGATACACCGGTAGGAATTGTCTCGAATAATTTCCATGTATATCGAGGGTGTGTATATGCAAAACGTGCAGGATTTAAGGAGCCGTTTCCGATACCGGCAAGCTGCCATCCATTATTATTCCCAAATTATTTTGTGCGGGAATGTTTTGCGGTCTGGAAGCTGTGGCTGAAAAAATATTGACAAAGCAAAATGCCGTGTTATAATGAAAATGTATGAGAAAACACGTTGAAGAGAAGAGTAGGCTGGGAAAGAAATGCCAGAGAGAGAAGCCACGGGCTGAAAGCTTCTTATTTTGGAACCTTCTGAAAACTACCTCTGAGTGGCTGCAAAACAGTCCGGTGATTCCGTTATCATCATAATTGAGAGGTTCTGGCATAAAAAGTCTTTGGTGAATAATATAGAGACTGTGAAGTGTCAGTTCAAACAGGGTGGAACCGCGAGATAACTCGTCCCTTACAGTGATTATCTGTAAGGGGCTTTTTTTTTTTCGCCACGCGTTCGTAAGGAGTGGCCAGTGGCAGGTCCTGTAGATGCCATGCGTTTAGAAAAAAGCAGCAGATTACGGATGATTGCTGAACGGGCAGGAAAGAAGATACATGCCCGAGGATAGGATATAAAAATAAAAAGAGAGGACATGATAATTATGAAAATTACATTAAAAGATGGATCTTTCAAAGAGTATGAAGGAAGTATGTCAGTACTGGATATTACAAAAGATATCAGCGAAGGTCTGGCAAGAGTGGCGACTTCTGCAAGAGTTAATGGTGAAGTAGTAGATCTCAGACACGTTGTAAGCGAAGATTGTGAACTGGAGATTCTTACATTTGATAATGAAGAAGGAAAGGGTGCATTCTGGCATACAACATCTCACATCATGGCACAGGCGATCAAGAGACTGTACCCGGATACAAAGCTTGCAATCGGACCTTCTATTGAGGATGGATTCTATTACGATATCGATCGTGAGACTCCACTTGTAGCAGAAGATCTGGAAAAAGATTGAAAAAGAGATGAAGAAGATCATGAAAGAAGCTCTTCCGATCGAAAGATTTACAAAGACAAGAGAAGAAGCAATCGCATATTTCAAAGAAAAAGACGAACCATATAAAGTAGAAGTTGATCGAAGATCTCCCGGAAGGAGAAGAGATCAGCTTTTATCAGCAGGGAGAATTTGTTGATTTATGTGCCGGACCACACTTGATGACAACAAAGCCTGTAAAAGCATTCAAGCTTACCAGCCTGGCAGGTGCTTACTGGAGAGGAAATGAGAAAAACAAGATGCTCACGAGAATTTACGGTATCTCTTATCCGAAGAAAGCACTGTTAGACGAATATCTGACCATGCTTGAAGAAGCAAAAAGACGTGACCACAGAAAACTTGGTAAAGAACTTGGACTTTTCATGATGTGCGAAGAAGGTCCTGGATTCCCGTTCTTCCTTCCAAAGGGAATGGTTCTTAAGAATACACTGCTTGACTACTGGAGAGAACTTCACAAAAAGCAGGTTATGTAGAAGTATCTACACCAATTATCTTAAGCAGACACCTCTGGGAGACATCCGGACACTGGGATCACTATAAAGAGAATATGTACACAACACAGATCGATGGAGAGGACTTTGCAATTAAGCCAATGAACTGTCCGGGTGGAATGCTTGTATGAAAACAAAGCAGAACCGCGTTCATATAAAGATCTTCCGCTTCGTGTCGGAGATCCTGATGGATTGGTTCACCGTCATGAAGTATATCAGATGTTCGGATTCGTGTACATGTAGAGTATATAAATGAAGGAGACGGAGCTTAATGACCTTGGTCTTGACTATGTGGTAAATGAAGGAGACGGGCATTCCGAAGATCGATTTCCATCTGACAGACTCTATCGGAAGAACATGGCAGTGCGGAACTATCCAGCTGGATATGCAGCTTCCACAGAGATTCGAACTGGAATATACAGGAGCAGATGGTGAGAAACACCGTCCGATCATGATCCACCGTGTAGCATTTGGATCTATCGAGAGATTTATCGGAATCCTGATCGAGCATTTGCAGGAGCATTCCCTACATGGCTTGCACCGGTACAGGTTAAGGTACTTCCAATCTCAGATAAACATCTGGAATATGGACAGAAAGTACTGGATACATTGAATGCGGCAGGTATCCGTGCAGAAATCGATACACGTGCAGAGAAGATCGGTTATAAGATCCGTGAGGCTCAGATGCAGAAGATTCCATACATGCTTGTAGTAGGAGCAAAAAAGAAGAAGAAGAAAATCTGGTATCTGTAAGAAGCAGATTCGCAGGGAGACGAAGGACAGAGAGCCTGGATGAGTTCGTAGCATCTGTTACAGAAGAGATTGCAACAAGAGCAAGACGTGAAGTCGTAAAAGAAGAAAACTAATTTATGTTTTACAAATGTATAAAGAATAAGGAGAACTGGCATAATATATCTTGAATTTGAAAGGAGGATATATTATGCCAGATTTACGATGTACCGTACAGACTTGTACACACAATCAGAATTATTACTGTAATCTTGACAGTATCGTGGTAGGAGGAAATTCTGCAAAAGAAAGCTGCTGAGACAAGCTGTGACAGTTTTGAAGAGAGAAAAGGCGGAAGCGCCTATGCGGATGCATACTCGGATATGGAGGGAAAGAGGCATCGGCAAAGAGCAGCGTAGACTGTAAGGCAACAGACTGCATGTATAATAAAGAATGTCAGTGTCACGCCGGAAAGATCAGTGTAGAAGGCGGAAATGCCTGTCATTGCGGCGAGACAGAGTGTGCAACATTCAAGTGTGGATGTGCATAAGATAAGACAGATGCCGGATACCGGCTTTAACGGATAGAGCGGCCGGGGCAGAAATAAAAAAAAGATCAGAACATAAGTTTTTATAAAAGTTTTATAGAAACAATTGTTCTGATCCTTTTTGTCGGTTGACGTAAATTTACGGCAAGGGTATAATGATTTTATATGCGAAACAGGCAGGGAAGAAGAGGAGTTTATGAGCAAAGAAGAAAATACATATTATAAAGACCGTCCCAGTTTTGGGAGAAAGGGTCCATCCAAATTAAGGCAGCAGTTCAACCGCGGAATGACATATTTCCTGGTGATCGTTGCATGTATTCTGGTCTATTTTGCAATGCTGCGTGTGACAGCAATTTCAGATACGGTATTAAAGATACTGTCTATCCTGAAGCCGGTGCCGTATGGATGCGGGAATTGCATATCTGTTGAATCCGATCGTGAGAACGGTAGATGCATATCTGGTGCCGGTTTTGGAAAAGCATATGAAGAAGAAAGAAAAAGCGAAGACGGTATCAAGATGTGCAGGAGTGATTCTGGCATTGGTCGTACTGATCACCATTGTAACAACGCTTATCAATATGCTGATCCCGGAACTGATCACAAGTATCCGGAATCTGATCTTTACGCTTCCGGCTCAGATCAACCAGCTGGTGAAGCAGATGAATCATATACAACTGGATGATTCGGCGATGACGACAATGTTGAAGAATGCGATGAACGAGGCATCTACAAGTCTTCAGAACTGGATGCGTACGGATCTTCTGAACAAAGTAAATGAAGTGATGACCCATCTGACGGTTGGATTATATACACTGGTTATGGAATTGTTCCATGCAGTAATCGGAGTGATCGTATCTGTGTATATTTTGTTCGGCAAAGAGACATTTATTAATCAGAGTAAGAAAGCGACATATGCGATCTTTCCGACAGAACGTGCCAACCTGTTGATTCATATTGCAGTAAAGACAAATGAGATATTCGGGGGATTTATCATTGGTAAGATCATTGATTCTATCATTATCGGAATCCTGTGCTTTATTGGTACATCACTTTTGAATATGCCGTATGCAATGCTTGTCAGCGTGATCGTGGGTATGACGAATGTAATTCCGTTCTTCGGACCATATATCGGAGCAATTCCGAGTGCGGTTCTGATCGCACTTGCAGATCCGATGAAAGGAGTCTATTTCCTGATTTTCATCTTGTTGCTGCAGCAGTTTGACGGAAATGTACTGGGACCTAAGATTCTTGGAAATTCTACCGGGCTGTCCGCATTCTGGGTAATCGTATCGATCCTTCTCGGAGGAGGCTTATTTGGAATTCTCGGAATGTTATTCGGAGTGCCGGCGTTTGCAGTCATTTATTATATTGTAAAACTCCTTCTGGATAATCAGTTGGAGAAAAAGAAATTGCCGACAGAGTCAGAATGCTATAACGGAGATAGTTATGTAGATAATGATGGGACATATTTTCAGAAAAAAGATAATAATATGACCGAGAATGAAGAACAGAAGACAAAAGAAAATAAAAAAGGAAAAAGAGGAATAAATTATGCCGATCAGAGTGCAGAATGATCTCCCGGTCAAGGAGATATTAGAGAGTGAAAATATATTTGTGATGGATGAACACCGTGCAATGCATCAGGATATCCGTCCGATCAAGATCGGACTTCTGAACCTGATGCCATTAAAAGAGGAGACAGAACTGCAGATATTACGTTCGTTGTCTAATACACCGCTTCAGGTAGATGTGACATTTGTTGCGGTTGCTTCACATCAGTCGAAGAACACTTCAATGAGTCACCTGAACAAATTCTATCAGAAATTTGATGAGATCAAGGATAAAAAATTTGACGGATTTATCATTACCGGAGCACCAGTTGAACAGATGCCGTTTGAAGAAGTAGACTACTGGAAGGAACTGACCCGTATTATGGACTGGACCAAGACGAATGTAGTATCCACACTGCATCTTTGCTGGGGGGGCGCAGGCAGGCATGTATTATCATTACGGAATTGACAAGGTCCAGTTAGATAAGAAGGCGTTCGGTCTCTTCTGGCATAAAGTGCTGAACCGGAAAAATTCCGCTGGTACGTGGATTTGATGATGTATTTCTGGCACCACATTCCCGTCATACAGAGACACCACTGGATAAAGTGCATGCGGATGAGAGGATTACGGTTCTGGCGGATCTGACGAAGTAGGTCTGTTCCCTTGCCATGGCACAGAATGGGCGCCAGATTTTTGTGATGGGACATCGGAATATGACCGTATAACATTGGACGGTGAGTATAAACGGGACAAAGTAAAGGGACTTCCGATCGAACTTCCGAAAAATTATTATCGGGATGATGATCCGGAGAAAGGACCGCTGCTTACATGGAGAGCGACAGCGAATAACCTGTATACGAATTGGTTGAATTATTACGTATATCAGGCGACGCCGTATGACCTTGAGGGGACACCGGATTTTACCTGGAAATAGGGCGTGATTGAAAAAAAAAAGTAAAAACTTCTTGACAAAACAACTTTGATACAGTAAAAAGTATAACCATAACAAAGCAAACCGTTGAAAAAAAGGGTAAAGCTTATACAATGACATCAAGAGAGCAGCAGGTGGTGAGATTGCTGTATGAAGTTGATAAGTGAATGGACTTTTGAGGGCAGTCTGAAATCAAGAACTTGTATTCAGCAATCGTTTGAGAAGAATATGGCTTGTCGGGAACCGAACCCGTTATCAATCAGGCGTGTATGATAGTACATGAGAGAGTGGACGATTGGTCAAGATGAGTGGTACCGCGATAATAATAGATTTTATTACCGTCTCAAACCTTAAGGTTTGGGGCGGTTTTTCTTTGTCTAAGATGGTATGGCAGACGGTAATCGGTGAAAGATTTTCTCTCTAACAACTACAGTGGGATCTGTGGAACAAGAAAAAAAAGGAGAAAAAGATTATGAAAAAAAGAAAATGGCAATTGGGATCTGTGGACAACAATAATATTTTATACAGTTTCTTAAAAAAAAAAGGAGAAAAAGATTATGAAAAAAGAAAATGATAACAGTAACCTGGTATGTAACAGCGCACACCAATGTGTTCACAGAGTGCATATAACGCAGCAATGAAAGCTGACATTCCGGTCATTTACACTGCAGTTACAGATCCTGTAGCAATGAAGCTGACAGCAGAACTCGCAGACAAAGATGGAAAACCGGTAGGAGAAGTGACCGGAACATCAGATAAACTTCCGGTTGAAGAACAGCTTAAAATGATTCGTGAGATGCTTCCGGATGCTAAGAAGATTGGCATCATGTATACTACAAGCGAAGCAAATTCTGTATCGGCGATCAAAGAATACAAGAGTCTGGTTAAGAAATATGATTTCGAACTGGTAGAAAAGGGAATCACAACAACAGCGGATGTATCTCTTGCAGCGGATGATCTGTTAAGCAAAAGTAGACTGTATTACCAATCTGACTGATAACACAGTTGTAGCATCACTTCCAACCATCCTGGATAAAGCAAATGAAAAGAAGATCCCGGTATTCGGAAGTGAGATCGAGCAGGTAAAGATCGGATGCCTTGCAGCAGAAAGAATTGATTATATTGCACTTGGAAAGCAGACTGGTAAGATGGCGGCGAAAGTATTAAAAGGCGAAGCAAAAGCTTCTGAGCAGAATTTTGAAACTATCACAGAACCTGGATTCTATGTAAATAACAAAGTAGCAGAGGATCTTGGGATCACAGTACCGGAAGATCTTGCAAATAGCGCAGTAGAAAGCTTTGGGGACGGGAATTAGTGGATTGGGAGGCATTTTTCATGAGTTTCATTACATCGATATTAGAACAGGGGCTGATCTATGGAATCCTGGCATTGGGGATTTATATCACATATAAAATATTAGACTTTCCAGATCTTACGGTGGATGGAAGTTTTCCTCTGGGGGCAGCGATCACAGCTGCCCTCCTTACAAGAGGAATGAATCCATACATCACGCTGGTTCTTTCATTTCTGGCCGGAGCAGTTGCGGGAATCTGTACCGGACTGATCCACGTGAAGTGTAAAGTCAGAGATCTTCTTTCGGGAATCATAATGATGACGGCATTGTGGACGATCAATCTGTATATAGCAGGAACGGCGAATGTGCCATTATTCTCACAGAAGACTATTTTTAACAATGATCTGATGGAGAAGATCATTCGGATGTACTTGCACCATATGCGACATTGATCATCGTTCTGGTGCTTGCATTGATCTGTAAAGTATTGCTTGATCTTTATCTGAATACGAAGTCCGGATTCCTGTTAAGAGCCGTTGGGGATAACGATGTACTGGTTGTATCTCTCGCAAAAGACAAAGGGCAATATCAAGATCCTCGGACTTGCAATTTCAAATGGTCTGGTAGCATTGGCCGGATGTATATTTGCACAGGAAGAGAGTATTTGAAATTTCTATGGGAACCGGAGCTATGGTCATAGGACTGGCAAGTGTAATTATCGGAACCAGTATTTTCCGTAAGATGACATTGCTGCACACAACGACAGCAGTCCTGATCGGATCGGTTATTTTATAAAGCATGCGTTGCTGTTGCACTACGCAATTTCGATCCGCAGGCCATGAAACTGGTAACGGCAGTCCTGTTCCTGGTTGTGCTTATCATCAGTATGGACAGAAAGAAGAAGGTGAACACCAATGCTTGAGTTAAAGGAATTCATAAATATTACAATCCGGGTACCGTGAATGAGATATTGCTTATTTCAGGACTTCGACCTGACGATCGACAAAAGGGAATTCGTCTCTGTCGTGGGAAGTAATGGTTCGGAAAGACTTCCATGTTGAATATTATCTGCGGAAGTATCCCGGTGGAGGGTGGACAGATCTGATCAATGGATCCGATATCACAAAACAGAAAGAATATAAAGAAACCAAAGAATCGGCCGTGTCTATCAGAACCCGGCAATGGGAACATGTCCAACAATGACGATTTTGGAAAATATGTCTCTGGCAGACAATAAAGGAAAGGTATTCGGTCTTTCCAGAGGAACGAACAAAGCAAGGATAGATTATTACCGGGAGCAGTTAAGCCAGCTCGGACTGGGACTGGAAGATAAGATGGATGTAAAAGTCGGCGCATTGTCCGGCGGGCAGCGTCAGGCAATGGCACTTCTGATGTCTACCATGACACCGATCGAGTTTCTGATCCTGGATGAACATACAGCAGCACTGGATCCGAAGACGGCAGAACTGATCATGGAACTGACAGATAAGATCGTAAAAAAGAAGAATCTTACAACGATCATGGTTACACACAATTTGAGATATGCGATCGAATATGGTAACCGCCTGGTGATGATGCATCAGGGAAATGCAATCCTGGATAAAAGGGAGAAGAAAAAAGATAGGATGTCGGTAGACGATATCCTGACATTATTTAATGAAATCAGTATTGAGTGTGGCAACTAAAAGATGTTATACTGGATATGCCGGAACAAAAGCACAGCTTTATAGGCTGTGTTTTTGTAGTTTAAGAAGTATAGAATAAATAACAGAAAAGAGGATATATACATGGCAAAGAGAATCGCAAAAATTTGAAAAAGTAAGCTTTTGAACAGTTTAAAGAAGGGTATCTGGATGCCATCGGACAGGATTCCGATGAAGTCATCCGCAGTATCTATGATGCATTGAAACTTCCAAAACGTGCGACAAAAAAGGATCGGCTGGATACGATTTTTATGCGCCGCGGGCAATCACATTAAAGCCGGGAGAGACAGCGAAGATTCCAACAGGAATCCGTGCGAAGATGGAAGAAAACTGGGTACTTCAGTGTTATCCGAGAAGCGGACTTGGATTTAAGTTCCGTCTTCAGTTAAACAATACCGTCGGGATCATCGACAGTGATTATTATAATTCAGACAATGAAGGACACATTTTTGCCAAGATCACGAATGACACAAAAGAAGGAAAAATAGTGGAAATTCCGGCAGGAACAGGATTTATGCAGGGGATTTTTCATGGAATACGGGATTACGGTTGATGATGATGTGGAAGAAGTCCGTAACGGCGGATTTGGCAGCACGACGAAATAACCGGAAAGAGAAGCATTCCATTTTTGTATAAGAATGAAAAAAACGGACATACTGGAACATACAGTCTATGTATGTAAGAGGTGGTAAGAAGATGACGCGTCAGGAAATCCCGGTTTTTAAGACAAGAGAAGAAAATGTAGCATATATGAACGCAACACTCCCGATCCGGGAAAGCTTTGACCTCATCCAGAGGGATCTGCTGATCGGCGGAGGGTTTCTTCTTTTTATTATGTAAATGGTTTTACAAGTGAAGAGACAATGCTGAAGATCATGGATGCACTTCTGAAAGTGAAAGAAGAAGACATGCCGGAGGATATATGGAAGTTCGCAAATGCATGTATTCCGTACGTTGGAGTAGATGTCATGTTTGATTTTGATCAGATATTGAAAAGTCTGCTGTCAGGGGAAACATGCGTATTTATTGACGGATACCGGGCATGTATTGTGATCGACTGCAGGATGTATCCGGCAAGAAATGTAGAAGAGCCGGATAAAGACAAGTCACTTCGGGGATCCAGAGATGGTTTTGTGGAGACAATCGTATATAACACGGCAATGATGAGAAGAAGAATCCGCCATCCGGCACTGATCATGGAGATGATGGAGGTAGGGACAGTTCCAGGACAGATGTGGCACTCTGCTATATGGGTGACCGGGCAGATAAGACATTGCTGAAAAATGTGCGTGACAAGATCCAGAGCATAGATACAGATGATCTGCGGATGAATCAGCAGAGCCTGGCGGAATGCCTGTTTAAGCGGAAGTGGTATAATCCGTTTCCGAAGTTTAAATTCACCGAACGGCCGGATACGGCATCGGCATGTCTGCTGGAAGGGAAAGTGGTGATTCTGGTAGATAATTCACCGTCTGCGATGATACTTCCGACATCGGTCTTTGATATGATCGAAGAGGCAAATGACTATTACTTTCCGACATTGACCAGTGTCTATCTGAAGATATCCAGAACACTGATCAATCTGATGACGATATTCCTGACGCCGGTCTTTCTGCTTTTTATGCAGAATCCGAACTGGCTTCCGAAAGTATTTGCATTTGTAGCGGTGAAGGATACGGTGAATATTCCGTTGATCTATCAGCTTCTGATGCTGGAAGTGGCAATTGACGGCCTGCGCCTGGCGGCCTTGAATACTCCGAGTATGCTAAGTACACCGCTCAGTGTGATCGCTGGTCTTGTCATGGGAGAATTTTCAGTGGAATCGGGATGGTTTAACAGCGAAGTCATGCTCTATATGGCGTTTGTTGCAGTTGCAAATTATACACAGCCGAATTTTGAACTTGGCTATGCGCTGAAGTTCATGCGTCTGGCTCTGCTGATACTGACGGCATTATTCAACGGGTGGGGATTTGTAATGGGATGTGTTCTGGTGGTGTGCAGTATCTGCTTTAATAAAAACACTTTCCGGAAGAAGCTATCTTCATGTAAGCCTGAAATAACCGTGTGTGAAAAACGACCATTACAGGAAAATGGGATAATAAGTATACAAAAAGAAAGGCAGAGATAGAAATGAATCACAGAGATGAAAGACTCGGAAGTGCACCGCTGGGAAAACTGATGTTTTCTCTGGCACTTCCTTCTGTGGCGGCACAGCTTATCAATGTGCTTTATAATATAGTAGACAGAATGTATATAGGTCATATTCGGGATACGGAAATACAGCACTGACCGGTGTCGGGGTTACATTTCCAATCCTGACGATGATCTCGGCATTCAGTGCGTTTGCGGAATGGGCGGAGCACCGCTTGCTTCCATTCAACTGGGAAAACAGAACAGACAGAGGGCAGAACAGATCCTTGGAAATTCTGCGGGGCTTCTGGTACTATTTTCTGTAATCCTGACAGCATTCTTTTCGATATTCAAGACACCGGTCCTGTATGCGTTTGGAGCCAGTGATGCAACGATTGTCTATGCGAGAGATTACATATCGATCTATCTGATCGGAACCATCTTCGTACAGCTGGCACTTGGATTGAATGCTTATATCAGCGGACAGGGGGCGGCAAAGATTGCAATGTTATCCGTTCTGATCGGGGCAGTATTAAATATCTGCCTGGATCCGCTGTTCATCTTTTGTACTGCATATGGGTGTGCGCGGGCGGCTGTTGCAACGGTTCTGTCACAGGCGGTCAGTGCAATATGGGTGGTACATTTCCTGGTTTCGGGAAAAAAGCGTGATGCGTCTTACATTGAAAAATATGCATTTGAAAAAAAGATGTGATCAAGATGATCGCAGGACTCGGAATCTCACCATTTATTATGCAGAGTACGGAAAGCCTGGTAACGATCACACTGAATACGGGGCTGCAGAGATATGGCGGTGATCTGTATGTAGGATCCATGTCGATCCTTATGAGTGTCATGCAGATGATCACGATTCCTGTGCAGGGGATCACACAGGGGATACAGCCGATCATCAGCTATAATTATGGTGCTGGAAATAAGGAACGTGTGAAAGCAACGATGAAAAGAATGATCCTGGTCTGTCTGACAGGAACACTGCTGCTTGCAGGTGTGGCAATTTTGCACCGCAGATATACACAGGGGCTGTTTACGGATAATAAAGAACTTCTGGAACTGACGTGTAAGGTTATGCCGGTATATTTCCTTGGAATATCCATCTTCGGAATCCAGTGCGCATGCCAGACATCATTCATTTCACTCGGACAGGCAAAGGTATCGTTATTCATTGCGCTTTTAAGGAAGATTATTCTGCTGATTCCGTTTGCGGTTATTCTGCCAAAATTTATGGGCGTGATGGGAATCTACCGCGCAGAACCGATTGCAGATGTGATATCGGTCCTGACAACCAGCGCAGTATTTATCATTACTGTGAAAAAAAGTTTTGCGTAATATGTAAGACAATGGTAAGATGAAAAGGACTTGAGGATGAGGAGGGTTCCGATATGAGTGAATATGTAATAACGATCAACAGTACATCTGATCTGCCAAAAGAATGGGTGTGGGAAAAAGAGAGATACCGGTAGTCCCGCTGAACTGTACGATCGGTGGAAAGACTTACCGTGATATGTATGATCTGACAGCAGAAGAATTCTATGGTATGTTAGAGAACGGAGAGATGGCAGTGACTTCACAGCCAAGTCCGCAGACTGCAATAGATATCCTGGAACCGATCCTGAAAAAAGGAAAAGATATTTTGCATCTGAGCTTTACATCAGGACTTAGTGGTACATATAACAGTATGTGTATAGCTGCAGAGGAACTGCGTGAAAAATATCCGGAGAGAAAGATTGTTGTGATCGATACACTTTGCGCAAGCATGGGGAAGCGCCTGCTTGATTATAAGGCACTGGAACTTCAGAAAGAAAGCAGGAGTCTGGAAGAAGTTGCGCAGTGGGTGGAAGAAAATAAATTAAAAATCTGTCATTTCTTTATGGTAGAGGATCTGAATCATCTGCAGAAAGGCGGACGTATCTCGAAGACAGCAGCAGTGATCGGAACGATGGTACAGATCAAGCCGATCATTTGTCTGGATAATGAAGCGAAAGCTTCAGATCATCAGGAAAGAGCGGGGCAGAAAGAAAGGCATGAATAAGATCGTGGATATGGCGGTCGAAGCATGCGAGGGAAAGATGCCGGATATGGTGATGATCCCGCATGGCAATTGTCCGGAAGATGCAGCTTATGTCGCAGAACTCGTCCGTAAGAAAATGGGTGTGACCAATGTCATGATGAACAATCTCGGTCCTGTGATCGGAGGTCATACAGGCGCCGGAATGATCGCCATTGTATGCATGGCAGACCACAGATAGATACATAGAAATATTAAGAATACTAATAGTAACATACAAAAGCTTCATTTAACAAATGTATAATTATGCTCTATACTGAAATCAGAAAGAGAGAAATAAATCATCCTGAGGAGGTGTAGAGTATGTTAAGTATCATCGGATGGGGAATCGTTGCAGTAGTAGCAATATATGGAGCAACAAGTCTTTTCGCCTAGAAAAGCATGCTTAATATACTGTGAAATAGATCAAAAGCAGCATAAAGAAGAGTCAAAGATGACAAGAAGCTTACGGGCAGATTGTCATCTTTTTTGTATTTATGCGGGAAATTCTCAAAGCACATTTCTTACGGTTCGCCTGAACGATGATCCGACACTTTATAATACAGGAGAGCGATATATATGAAACATCTGATAATTGATAAAACGATGAAAGAAATCTGGCCGGATACCAGAGTGGGATGCCTGCAGTACCGGGTGAAAGTGGAAAAAGAAGAACGAAGAACTGTGGAAATATCTGAAGAAAGACATTTTCAAAAAGACGAGAGATGCTATTTTTGACAACGGATCAATGAAATCCCAAACGTGAAAGAATCCAGGGCAGCATACAAAGCATTCGGAAAGGATCCGAGCAGATACCGTGTGTCTTCCGAGGCACTGATCCGCCGGATCGGACAGGGAAAGGGACTATATGAAGTTAATACCGTTGTGGATGTCAATAACCTGATTTCCATCGAATCGGGATTTTCGGTAGGATCTTATGACGTATCTCAGATCTCAGAAGAACTGGTATTCCGGATCGGACAGAAAGGAGAGACTTATAAGGGAATCGGAAAAGATGAGATCAAGATCGAGGCGCTTCCGGTGCTCGCAGACAAAGACGGAGCCATCGGAAGTTCAACCAGTGATTCAGAGCGTGCAATGATCACGGAGGATGTGACAGAAGTATTGACATTGATCTATTCATTTTCAGGAAATGATGGTCTTGAAAAGCATTGGAATATGGCAGAAAATATCTGGAAAAGTATGCCGGGGCACAGAATCTGGAAAGCTGGATTGTGGAATAAAGGCTGAATTATCAGGAATCAAAAAAGGATGAAAAAAGAGAAAAAACAGTTGACATAAGAAAAATAATGTGATAAATTATATGTTGCGTAAGGCAAAAAAGAAAGTAGAGTATCCACTCTCACCTTAGCACAATCGGGTGACTAATGGTTTGATATTGAGTATATACAGATTTGATTATAGATCTTATGATACAGATATGCAAGTGGATAGTCTCGAACTATTCACTTATTTTTATTTTATGATGGAGGTGCACGACAATTAGCGATTTAATGATTAACGGGCAGATTAGAGACAAAGAAATTCGAGTGATTGGAGAAAACGGAGATCAGTTAGGTATCATGAGTCCGAAGGAAGCTATGAAGCTTGCTCAGGAAGCAGATCTGGATCTTGTGAAGATTGCTCCAAAGGCTCAGCCACCTGTTTGCAAGATTATTGATTACGGTAAGTACAGATATGAACTTGCAAGAAAGGAAAAAGAGGCTAAAAAGAAACAGAAGACCGTTGAAGTAAAAAGAAGTGCGTCTTTCACCAAATATTGAGACGAATGATCTTAATACCAAAGTGAATAATGCTAAGAAGTTCATCAGTAAAGGTAACAAAGTAAAGGTTACACTGCGTTTCAGAGGCCGTGAGATGGCACATGTTCAGCAGAGCAAACACATTCTGGATGATTTTGCCCAGATGCTTTGGTGACATCGCAGTCATTGAAAACCGGCTAAGATGGAAGGCAGAAGCATGAGCATGGTTTTAACTGAAAAACGTTAAAAATACAATACAAGTTGGAAGGAGGAGCATATCATGCCAAAAATTAAAACTAATAGAGCAGCTGCAAAGCGCTTCAAAAAGACAGGTACAGGAAAATTAAAAAGAAATAAAGCTTACAAGAGCCATATCTTAACTAAGAAATCTACAAAGAGAAAAAGAAATCTTAGAAAAGCAACAATTGCTGATGCTACTAATGTAAAGAACATGAAGAAGGTATTACCATATCTCTAAGATAAGGTTCAATTTGTGAAGGAGGAAGAATAAGACATGGCAAGAATTAAAGGCGGATTAAACGCTAAAAAAAAAGACATAACAGAACTTTAAAATTAGCAAAAGGATACAGAGGAGCACGTTCTAAACAGTACAGAGTTGCAAAACAGTCTGTAATGAGAGCTCTTACATCTTCATACGCAGGAAGAAAACAGCGCAAACGTCAGATGCGTCAGCTCTGGATCGCTCGTATCAATGCTGCAGCAAGAATGAACGGACTGTCATACAGCAAGTTCATGCACGGCTTAAAAGTAGCTAACATCGAGATGAACAGAAAGATGCTTGCAGAGATGGCTGTAAATGATGCAGAAGGATTTGCAACACTTGCAGAAGCTGCAAAAGCTGCTTTAGCTTAATATTAAAATAAAATTTTAGCACGCAGGATTTCCTGCGTGCTTTTTGATTTCCGGCAGCCTGTAGTACAGATTACTCATAGTTTGAAAATACCGGTAACTGTGATCAGGAAGGATAATGTAACTGCTCCTCAGTGATATTTTCAAGAACCTCCGTAAGATATTTCTTAGACAGATATTTTGCCATCGGAAGATTCATATCCAGATAGTTTCCGCAGTCTTTGGCAGAAGCTCCGGGAACTTCACCCTCAAAATCAGCCATAAATCTGTACATTTCCTTTAATAATGGTACGATGTCTTTGGATTCATAACTTCCGACAAGGATCAGATAAAATCCTGTACGGCAGCCCATTGGACCAAAATAAATGGTCTTGTCTGCATATTCTGCATGATTGCGTAAGAATGTGGCGGCCAGATGCTCGATGGTGTGAACCTCAGCGGTATTCATAACAGGCTCATCGTTGGGACTGGTCATACGCAGATCAAAAGTAGTGATCGGATTGCCGCCTGCCTGGTCGATACGGGAAACATATACACCCGGAACAAGGCGCAGGTGATCTACTGTAAAGCTTGCAATTTTTTCCATGATTGATACTCCCTTTTACTTCAATAATTTTAAAGAATTTTATGCAGAAATATTATAGCATTTTCAGCAGAATTTGACTATAAAAAGATGAAAAGGTATGGTATACTGTCAATTATATTGGCGTTAGAGGTCAATGGAGAAAAAGGTCGTTTTAGGAGGAAGAATTGGTAGAATGAAACTTTATCTGGTAAGACATGGAGAAACAGATTGGAATAAAGTAAAAAGATTCAGGGACAGGTGGATATTCCGCTGAATCAGTTTGGCAAGCATCTGGCAGAAGAGACGGCGGAGGGGCTGCATGATATCCCATTCGATCTGTGTATTTCAAGTCCGTTGTCGAGAGCGTATGAAACAGCGAGGATCATACTGGAAGGCAGAGATGTTCCGATCATTACGGATGCCAGAATTGAGGAAATGGCATTCGGTGAATATGAGGGAAAATGCTGCGCAAGAGATCATTGGGAACTTCCGGAAGATTTTCAGAAATTTTTCGATGATCCGGTGGGATTCAGACCGGGAAAAGGTGGCGAATCATTTGCAGATGTAAAGAAAAGAACCGGTGAGTTTCTGGAAAGTCTGTACAAAAAGCAGAGGGTGTGTATGGAAATGTACTGATCACCACACATGGAGCGGCGCTGGCAGGTATACTGAATAACATCAGAAAGGAACCGCTGGAAAAATACTGGGGCATCGGAGTGCACAGTAACTGTGCAGTGACAGAAGTGGAAGTAAAGAATGCGGAGGCAAAGATCCTTTCTGAAAATGTTACATATTATAAAGAAACAGTAAGACCATGGGCTGGTAACTAAGTGTCGGCAGAGTACAAGGTAACAGCGTGAAAATACCGGAAAAAGCAGAAGATTCGGTAAAAGGAGAAAAAGTATGGCGATTGAAACAGCAGGACAGCAAAAATATGCAGATCTGACAGCAAAAAGAATCAAATCACTACAGACAGGAATGATTGTCTGGATCAGTCTTCTGTGCCTGGCATTGATCTGCTCGTTTGATAATATCATGCTGGCAGCAATTATTGGATGTGTAGGACTTGTTTTAGCAGTGTTGAATACAAAAGCAAGAAAAGAATTCAACAGAAAGCTGGACAGAGTGAAAGATAAAGAAGAGTTCTACTGTCAGCTGGCAGCACCGGATGTACTGGAATTAAAAGAAGAACAGCTTCTGATTGCAAAAGATTATGTAGTGACCGTAGATACGGATGTAGAGATATATGATTTGAACCAGATGGAGAAACTGGAAGTAGGAAAACAAGGCAATATTAAAAAGACATTATTCCTGACAGAACCGGACGGAAAGAGGCATGCAATACTGTCAACAACAAAAGGAGATGGAAGACAGAGAGCATTCGATCAGGTATATGAAAGATATTGGGATTTAATTTATTAACGTAGTTGGCCTCTCGATCCTTGAAGAAAACAGTATAAAGTGGTTCTGGTTCAGGTTCCATGCTCTAAGAAAAACTAAGAGAGCCAGAATCTCCTAAAAGCAAAGGAACTACGCTCAAACTCGGCGTTCGCCTCAAACACGTTCGCTTCGTTCCTTTAACGGAGATTCTGACTCTCTAATTTTTCCTAAGAGCATTCCACATTCACCAGAACCACTTTATACTGTTTTCTTCAAGTCGTGACTGGCTGCGGATGTTAAGAAATGAAATACCCGGAACTATAACCTGGTGTAGTCCACTACGGTACACAATCTTGTCAAAAGCCTTGAAAATCCGCTAATGACAGCTGATTACTGTAACCTTCCGTTGTCACAACCGTTACGCAATTGCCATTTCATTCTTAAGGCATTTGATACCCACGGAATAAAAAGTAGAAAGCCGTTCCAGTGAATGTGAAGAAGGTGTTGGAAATAGTTAAGCGTCAAAATTATGCGTTGGGTTTTCGAAATTTGCCTGTTTGAGCCGAATGGCGAGTTGCAAATTTCGGAAGCCCGTTTTTAGCATAATTTTGGCGCTTTAGTATTTCCCACCGACGGAACCTGAACAGGAACGGCTTCCTACTTTTTATGCAGGTCCGGGTAGTCATGCCTTCTAAATTAAATCCCAATCAATTTAATTATCTTCCTCCTGAACAGTATAAGTCTGTCTCTTACGAGCCATCTCATCACTTTCAAGATATTCATCATAAGTAGTGATCTTATCGATCAGTTTGCCGCCCGGAACAATCTCCATGATACGGTTGGCAGTAGTCTGTACAATCTGGTGGTCTCTGGAAGAGAAAAGAAGTACACCAGGGAATTTTGTCATTCCGTTGTTCAGTGCAGTGATGCTTTCCATATCCAGGTGGTTGGTAGGCTCATCAAGTATCAGTACATTTGCACCGCTGATCATCATCATAACAGACAGCGTACCTTTTCACCTCCGGAAAGAACACGCACCTTCTTCACACCGTCATCACCGGAGAACAGCATACGACCGAGGAATCCACGTACATAAGTGGCATCCTTTTCTTCGGAATACTGGGTCAGCCAGTCTACGATGCTGTAATCATTGTCAAATTCACTTCCGCTGTCAAGTGGGAAGTAGGCCTGGGTTGTTGTGATTCCCCATTTATAAGTACCCTCATCCGGTTCCAGCTCTCCGGCAAGAATCTGGAAGAGTGTTGTCTTTTTGCAAGCTCATTGCTTCCGACAAATGCAACCTTGTCATCGTGGTTCAGAGTAAAGGAAATGTTATCCAGAACTTTTTCGCCGTCGATTGTTTTGCTTAATCCCTCTACCGTAAGGACTTCATTTCCAATTTCACGGTTCGGACGGAAGTCGATGTATGGATATTTACGGCTGGATGGGCTGATCTCATCAAGCTGGATCTTTTCAAGCGCACGCTTTCTGGAAGTAGCCTGCTTGGATTTTGAAGCATTGGCACTGAACCGGGAAATAAAGTCCTGAAGTTCTTTGATCTTTTCCTCTTTTTTCTTATTAGCTTCTTTCATCTGTTTGATGAGGAGCTGGCTGGACTCAAACCAGAAATCATAGTTTCCGGCGTAGAGCTGGATCTTACCGTAGTCGATATCTGCGATCTGTGTGCAGACCTTGTTCAGGAAGTACCGGTCATGAGAGACAACGATAACCGTATTGTCAAAGTTGATCAGGAATTCCTCGAGCCATGCGATTGCATCAAGGTCAAGTGGTTAGTAGGCTCGTCGAGGAGCAGGATATCCGGATTACCGAACAGTGCCTGTGCAAGCAGGACTTTTACCTTTTCCGGACCATTTAAGTTCTTCATCATCTCATAATGCATCTCAACCGGAATGCCGAGACCATTTAACAAAGTTGCGGCATCGGATTCTGCTTCCCATCCGTTCATGGCTGCGAATTCGCCTTCCAGTTCGCTGGCTTTCATACCATCTTCATCGGTGAAATCCTCTTTTGCATAGATGGCTTCTTTTTCTTTCATGATCTCATAGAGTCGTGCATTTCCCATCATAACAGTATCCAGTACCGGATATTCATCATATTTGAACTGATCCTGCTGCAGGAAAGAAAGACGCTCACCTGGTGTGATGATAACTTCACCGTTCGTTGGTTCAAGCTGTCCGGACAGGATTTTTTAAAAATGTAGATTTACCTGCACCGTTTGCTCCGATCAGACCGTAGCAGTTTCCTTCTGTAAATTTAATATTAACATCTTCGAACAGGGCTTTTTTACCAACCCGTAATGTTACATTACTTGTACTAATCATATTGGTTTATATTCTCCTTGTCGTTTGAATCTCTGTTGATAGTGACTGCGTCCGGATTTGCAGATGCTGACTAGCATATAGTATCAAATATCTACGAAGAATAGAAAGCAAAAGAGAGGTATGAAGTTTATGATAAAAGCAACATTAGTATTGGAAGGCGGAGCCAATCGCGGAGTATTTACATCGGGAGTCCTTGATTATCTGATGGGAAAAAGAACTGTATATGTCCAATGTGATTGGTGTATCTGCAGGTGCCTGCAATGCAGTTGATTATGTATCAAAACAGGCTGGACGGAGCCGGGAATGCGTGATCCACCGTGAGAAAGAATATGATTATGTATACGGATTGAAGAAGACATTGAAAGAAAAAGCACTGATGGATATGGATATGTTGTTTGATAAATTCCCGAATGAAATCTATCCATTTGATTTCGAGACGTATTTTGCATCCGAGATGGAATGCGAACTGGTTGTTACGAATTGCATCACAGGAGCGCAGAGTATCTGTCAGAAGATAAGGATCCGGAACGTCTGATGAAGATCTGCCGTGCATCAAGCAGTATGCCGCTTGCAGCACCGATTGCAAATGTCAACTTGCAGGCGATCATGAACTTGCCGAAGGGCACGGAGCACTTCCTCGCCGACATCCACGGAGAGAACGAAGCCTTCCAGCATGTTCTAAAGAACGC
>VOFC01000896.1_pt1 | contig 70566 bp, 80 predicted proteins | sample 5384161 | NCBI WGS metagenome assembly VOFC01 (sample SAMN12384722, study PRJNA508395) | human gut metagenome | isolation source: healthy gut B | host: Homo sapiens
GGTTTGTGGTTACGATGACGGCGGAAGCAGAAAATGCCCAGGAGGCACTTTCTACGTATAAGAAGCTGATGGAGCAGGAGAACGAGATTCTTTCGGAGAATACCGATCTGTGGGGAAAAGGTCTATATGGAGGCTGACAAGGGTTCAGCCATGCTGGAAAAAACGGAAAAAACTACGGAGATTTTCTGCTGGACACGATAGAGAATGCTAAAGATCAGTTTTCGGACGAAGAATATGAGCTGCTCAAAACCTCTGCTGAAAAGATCAGTGAGATAGAAAACAAGCTGACGGAGCTGGAGCAAAAATATCCTGAGATCGTGGAGCAATCCATGGACAGTGAAACGAGTATCCCTGGGGACAGTGCCCAGGCAGGCTCCTCTGAGGATAGCAGTGTACAGAAGTTTCCTGCCTTTGAAGGCAAGGATCTGGACGGAAACCCGGTCAAGAGTGACGAGCTGTTTTCCGGGAATGCAGTAACCGTGGTGAATTTCTGGTTTACCACCTGCAGTCCCTGCGTAGGCGAGCTTGGGGAGCTGGATGCGCTGAACAAAGAGCTTGCAGAGAAAAACGGCGCACTCATCGGTGTGAACTCCTTCACGCTGGATGGGAATGAGGCAGAAATTTCCGAGGCGAAGGACGTACTGGCCAAGAAAGGCGCTACGTATCAGAATGTGTATTTTGACTCTGACAGCGAGGCGGGAAGATTTACCACCGGCATTTATGCCTATCCCACTACCTATGTAGTAGATCGGAACGGCAATATCGTCGGGGATCCCATCGTGGGCGCTATTACGGAGAAGAATCAGGCGGAAACGCTGCAAAAACTCATAGATCAGGCCATTGCTTCCGATACGGGAGAAAACGAGGAATAACAGGACTACAGGCTGTGGCATCACCCGACAAATTTTTGAAAAGTGCATTGGATTTCCTGATGTAAGATGGTACAATGTCTTCAAGGCAGAAAAATAGCACGTGTCGTGCTATGCACAGCTAAAATTTGGAGGGAAGTATGGGAAAATCAACAGTTTATTTTACGGATTTCAGGTGCCCGGTTGGTACAAGTCAGCTGGATAAGTTAAAAAAGGTCTGTCTCGCGGCAGGCATCAAAAACATTGATATGGACGGCAAGTTTGTCGCGATTAAAATGCACTTCGGCGAGCTTGGAAATCTGGCATTTCTGCGTCCGAACTATGCAAAGGCAGTGGCAGATCTGTGCAAGGCACAGGGTGGCGTTCCGTTTTTGACGGATTGCAACACCCTTTATCCCGGCAGCCGCAAAAATGCGCTGGAGCATTTGGACTGTGCAAATTTAAACGGCTTTAATACCATCACAACAGGCTGTCAGATTTTGATCGGAGACGGTCTGCGGGGTACGGACGAGGTAGAAGTACCGGTTCCGAATGCAGAGTATTGTCCTGCACCGAAGATCGGACGTGCAATTATGGATGCGGATATTTTTATCAGCCTGACGCACTTTAAGGGACATGAATCTACCGGATTTGGCGGTGCCATCAAAAATATCGGCATGGGCTGCGGCAGCCGTGCAGGCAAGATGGAGCAGCATACCAGCGGAAAGCCGGCCATCGATCCGGAAAAATGCCGCGGCTGCAGACGCTGTGCACATGAGTGCGGAAGCGATGCGATTACATATCCGAATGGAAAAGCGGTTATCGATTACGACAAATGTAAGGGCTGCGGACGCTGTATCGGAGCCTGCAGCTTTGATGCAGTCTACAATGAAAACAGCTGTGCAAACGAGCTGCTGGACCGGAAGATGGCAGAATATGCGATGGCTGTCTGTCAGAACCGTCCCTGCTTCCATATTTCACTGGTGCAGGATATCAGCCCCAACTGCGACTGTCATGGCGAAAATGATGCGCCGATCCTGCCGGATATCGGTATGTTTGCAAGCTTTGACCCGGTAGCACTGGATCAGGCGTGTGCGGATGCCTGCCTGCAGGCGACTCCGATCGCAAACAGCCAGCTTGGAGAACATCTGGCAAAGCCCGACTGGCATCATCATCACGATCATTTCCTGGATTCCAATCCGAATGTGGAATGGGAAGCAACGCTGGATCAGGCAGAAAAAATCGGTCTGGGCACCCGTGCATATGAACTGAAACGGGTCTGAATCGATGTGTATTACCAAAAACGGCTCCGAAAACAGGGAGCCGTTTTTGGCAGATCATCTAAAAAAGAGGAGGATAAGGGGTATGTCTTATTTTCAGGATGCGTCACCGGAATCGCTGGGGATCAGTTCCGGGGGAATTCTCCGGTTTCTGGACCGGATGGAGGAAAAGAACATCGAGCTGCACAGCTTTATGGTGGTGCGGCATGGGAAATGTGCGGCAAAGGGTTGGTGGAAGCCGTATGCACCGGAGCTTGCGCACCCGCTGTATTCCTTTGGCAAAACCCTGACGGCAACGGCAATCGGGTTTGCACGACAGGAAAAAAATCCTGTCACTGGAGGAGCGGTTAGTGGATCTTTTTCCGGAGCTTCTTCCGAAGGAGCCGTCAGAAAATCTGCAGAAGGTCACCCTCTGGCATCTCCTGACCATGAGCTGCGGACATGAGACAGAAATAGATATGGAATCCCCCGACTGGATCCGGGAGTTTTTACAGCATCCGTTTTTTTACACGAGCCGGGAACATTTTATAAATACAATACGGCGGGCACAAACATGCTGGCGGCTGTGTTGAAGAGAAAACAGGCTGTGATGTGACGGAATTTTTAAAGCCCCTTCTGCTGGAGCCCCTGGGCATTACTTCCCTGACCTGTTCGAAGTGTCAGGGACCGGAAGCAGTGGAAATGGCTGGCGGCGGTATGCGGATGACGACGGAGGACATGGCGCGTTTTATTTATTTTGTGTTAAACCGTGGACGCTGGGAAGGCAGGCAGCTGCTGGAAGAGGAATGGTTTGACCTTGCCTGCACCAAGCAGATCGAAACCGCAGGAGATTCTGAAGGACACGTCAAAGAATGGGCTTACGGCTACGGATTTCAGTGCTGGATGTGCAGGACACCCGGATCCTTCCGTGCGGATGGCGCCTTCGGACAGTTCGGCGTTGTGCTGCCTGATAAGGATCTGTTTGTGATCCTGACGACGGGAACCTATCAGACCCAGGACGAGCTGGATGGAATTTTTGAAGAAATCGTTCCGACCCTGACAGACAGTGCACAGGAGGCGTCGGCGGCAGCAGACGTGCTGAAAGAGCGTACCGGACAGCTGACAATCAAAGCGGGCGCTTTGTCCGAAAAAATCCACCACATTGCGATCATCGGAAGCGATTATGAGCGCTCCAGACATTTTTATGTGGATTTGCTCGGCTTTACGGTGATCCGGGAAAACCACCGGAAAGACAAAGCAGACTGCAAGATCGATCTGAAATGCGGAGAGCAGGAGATCGAGCTGTTTATCAAGCCGGATGCACCCAAGCGTCCGAGTTATCCGGAGGCACAGGGACTTCGGCATCTCGCATTTTTTGTGGAGAGCGTGGAGAATACGGTTGTGCGGTTAAACAGCCTCGGAATTGTGACAGAGCCGATCCGTACCGATGAGTTTACCGGAAAACCGATGACATTTTTTGCAGATCCCGACGGACTTCCGTTGGAGATTCACGAATAAGCTTTCGAAACAATACACCCTACGAATCAAAAGCTCCTGTGCAGGAATATGCACAGGAGCTTTTGAATTGAATTTTGGTGATTTAGTTTTCCAGCTTCGAGATATCGGTTCCGAAGTATTTTTCCGACAATGCGGTCAGCTCGCCGGATTCGTCCAGCTTTGCGAGTGCGTCGTTGATGGCTGCAAGCAGCGTCTTTGTATCGTCGCCCTTGCGGACGGGGATTGCAACCTTTTCTACCTCGTCAGACAAAGCGGCAATTTTGATATTTGCATCAGGATGTGCCTTTAAGTAGTCATAATAGGTCACCTCTGTGTTGAGGGTTGCATCGATTCGGTTGGAAAGTAAAAGCTCGATGGTCTGATTCAGGTCATCGACGCCCTTTACCTCTGCACCGTATTTTTCCGCAAGGGTCGCATAGGTACTGCTGATGGTGTTTGCAGTGTGTTTTCCCTTTAAATCCTCCATGGAATGAATTTCGTCGTAGTCGCTGCGGACGATGACAGCAGTTTTATTATAGGCATAAGGTATGGAAAAATCGTATTTTTCCTGACGCTCTGGTGTAACACCTACGCCGTTTACCATGATGTCGTAGCGGCCGTCGTCCAGGCCGGCGAGCAGACCGTCCCATTCGCCCTCGACGAAGTTGACATCGACGCCGAGCTCATTTGCGATCAGCTTTGCAACCTCTACATCGTAGCCCACCAGCTCGTCGTTTTCATCGTGATAGGTCGGGGGCCCAGGTACCCTCCATGGCAACCGTGATGCTGCCCCGTGCCTGGATCTGGTCTAACAGGTCTTTGCCTGCTGTGTTGGAGACAGCTGCTGCAGTGTTGTCAGAACCGCAGCCGGTTAAAGCAGCCGCTGCCAGCATAGAGCCGGAAAGCAGCAGTGCAATAGATTTTTTGAAAGTCATAAAAAAATAACTCCTTTCTGATATTCCTGCCAGCGGCAGCCGGACAGGTAAAGCGCCGGATTACTGCTGGTCAAAAGACTGTAAAAATGCTTTGGTACGTTCTTCTTTCGGATTTGCAAAAAACTCCTTAGAGGGTCCCTGTTCCACGATACGCCCGTTTTCCATCAGGATGACCTTGTTGGAAACATTTTTGGCAAAGCTCATTTCGTGGGTGACGACGATCATCGTCATCCCCTCGTTTGCCAGGGAACGCATGACGGAAAAGGACCTCACCGGTCAGCTCCGGGTCGAGGGCAGAAGTCGGTTCATCGAAATAGATGATTTCCGGTTGGGCGGCAATGGCCCGCGCGATTGCGACACGCTGCTGCTGACCGCCGGAAAGCTGTGCCGGATAAGCGTCGCTGCGGTCGGCAAGCCCGACCTTTTCCAATGCCTTCATAGCGATTTCACGTGCCTGCTCTTTGGGCATTTTGCGACCGACAATCAGTCCCTCTGTGACGTTTTTGAGGGCGGTTTTGTTGGCGAATAAGTTATAGCTCTGGAACACGAACGCAGTCTTTTTGCGGAGCCGAGCGATGTCCTTTTTGGAAATTTTATTCATCGCAAAGGTTTCCTGGTCAAAGACCATCGTGCCCTCGTCGGCGTGCTCCAGATAATTCAGGCAGCGCAGCAGTGTGGTTTTGCCGGAGCCGCTCGGACCGATGATGGCGATAACATCTCCCTGGTTTACGTCCAGATCGATTCCGCCTAAGACAGGAGTACTGCCAAAGGATTTATGAATATTTCGGATTTCCAGCATAGGTCAGACTCCTTTCTGTCCGTAGGAACCGAGTTTTTTCTCACCGACAGCCTGAAGCTTTGTCAGGACGGTGGAGAAGATCAGGTAGATCAGACCGACTTCGAGATACAGAAGAAGCGGCTCGTAGGTACGGGCAACGATTCGCTGGGTTACCATGAACATTTCCGTTACGGTGATGTTGGCTGCCAGAGAGGTATCCTTGACCATGGAGATCAGGGAGTTGGACAGCGGCGGAAATGCGGTACGCATCGCCTGGGGGAGCACGATGCGGAAAATGGTCTGTAAATAGGAAAGTCCTGCACAAAGACCGGCTTCCAGCTGACCCTTCGGAACGGCTTCCAGTGCCGCCCGGATGGTTTCTGCACAGTAAGCGCCTTCATTTAAAGAAAAGACGATGACTGCAGCGGGAAACGGATCCAGAACGATGCCGACTCTGGACAGACCGAAGAACACGACGAACAGCTGTACCAAAAGCGGCGTTCCACGGAAAATCCAGATATAAAAACGGGCGATCTGCTTGAGCCCCTGAATATTTGCAAACTGCACGAGGGCCGCAACCACCGCGATCACCAGCGCCAGCGAAAAAGGAAATAATGGTCAGCGGGATGGTTGCCGTCAGGCCCGGGAGCAGGATTTTGGGAAAAGAGTCTAAAAATAGCTGCCATAATCGACTGCTGAGCATGATAAGTATCCTCCTTATTCTGCCTTCGGGGCATAGTTTTCCAGCGCACTTAAGATCGGACGGGAAAGTCGGTCGGAAGGCTTTTTAGGGCTGTCGCTTTTTTTCAGACGAATCTTCTTCCTTCTCAATAATATCCCGGATTGCCTGCATCTGCTCGTCGAGGACAGCGCTTAAGCGTGCGCATTCGCTCAGCTGGTAGGAGGTCTGCTTCATTAACTCGGGTGACAGGTCTTTTTTATAGCGGAGCTGGTGTTCGAGATTTGCCCAGAACTCCATGGCAATCGTGCGCAGCTGTACCTCCGCTTTCATGATTTTTTTTCTCATTCTGTAAAAAGATCGGCACCTCGATAATCAGATGCAGGACTGCGATAACCGTTTTTCTTCGGATTTTTGATGTAATCCTTGCGCTCGATCAGCGTGATATCGTCCTGCTGCAGCAGGCAGTCGGCGAGCATGTAAATATCGTCCACAAAGGAGCAGACGACACGGATGCCTGCGATGTCGAAGATGTTGTTTTCAATTGCCTCGAGGGTAAAGGGCAGCTTTTTTCGAAGCATTTTGTCCAGAATGCTGTCGGGGGACTTTAAGCGGCTCTGGATGCTGTCGATGGGGTTGCGGTCGTGCTGGAGGGAAAAGCGTTCGTTTAATACGCGGAATTTCGTTTCAATCTCCATAATCGCGCAGCGATAGCAGGACATCAGATCCCTCGTGGAGCTGGAAAGCTCCTGAAACGCGCGGATCGAGTGGTCAGCAAGGGCGTTGCGCATTCTTTCCTGAAGGTTCTGGAAAGGGTCTTTTTTGGTATCCATTGGTTGAAAGTTCCTTTCTTAACGGTGGTGGCGGTATCAGATCTCCCCGATCAGGTAGTCCTGTCTGCCGTCGCGCAGGAACACGGGGAGCGTATCCATCGGCGCATCCGCCATGATCCACTGACCGCCCTCATAAACTATTCCGGTGCTGGCATCTGTCCAGGATGCGCCGGCAGGAAGATAAACCTGTCTGTCTACTGCATGCTCATGGCAGATCGGTGCGACTAAAAGATCAGATCCAAACAGGTAGGAATCCTTGATGTCCCAGCAGATTGGATCGGACGGGAATTCATAAAACAGAGCACGGAGCACCGGATGACCGTTTTCGTGTGCCTGCTGCATGAGGCTTCTCGTATAGTCTCGCATCAGCTCACGGACATGGATGAATTTTGTCATGATCTGATAGGCCTCTTCGCCATAGCTCCATACCTCGTTATCGGTTCCGGTTCCCTCGCGAAGCTCGCCCGCCTTGTTATAAATTGGGGTATAGGGCTGGCGGCTGCCATGCAGACGCATAACAGGACAGAAGGTACCGAACTGGAACCAGCGGATCAGCAGTTCTTTAAAATCGGGATCTGCAGCAACGCCGTTATGGAAACCGCCGATATCGGTTGTCCACCACGGAATGCCGGAAAGTCCCATATGGATTCCGGCACAGATCTGCTTACGGAAGTCCTCATAAGTTGACATAATATCTCCGGACCAGACCAGAGCACCGTAACGCTGGCTGCCTGCCCATGCGCAGCGGATCAGATTGACGATGTCGTTCTGACCGTTTTCCTTTTGCCCCTCGTAGAAAAGCCGCGCGTATTCTCTGGGATAGATATTGCCGGTTTCCAGTACCGTACCGGAATAGTAACGGTAGTTTTCAAAATCGTAGGACGTATACTCCGGCTCTGCAACGTCCAGCCAGAATGTGCGCGAATGCCGAGGTCCGCGTAGTTTTGTTTGCATTTTTCCCAGACATAGCGGCGAGTTTTGGGATTAGTTGCGTCCATAAAGGCATTATTGCCGTGGAAGATCATCTGGACATCGACGCCGGAGTTGGATTTTACCAGCATATTCTGCTGCTTCATCTCTTCGTAGTTTTCACTGCGAAAATCTACGGCAGGCCAGATAGAAACCATGGTTTCTACGCCAAGCTCCTGCAGCTCCTTTATCATGGCAGCAGGATCCGGGAAGAATTCTTCATCGAAACGCCAGTCACCGCAGTAGGGCCAGTGATAGAAGTCGATCACGATGACGTCCAGGGGGATATTCCGTTTCTTGTATTCACGGGCAATGGAAAGCACCTGCTCCTGATTATAGTAGCGCAGCTTGCACTGCCAGAAGCCAAGACCGTATTCGGGCATCATGGGAGATTTTCCGGTTGCGTTGGCATAAGCTTCTTCTATTTCAGCAGGAGTGTCGCCTGCAGTGATCCAGTAGTCCAGCTGTTTACAGGAGCGGGCAGTCCACTGTGTCGTATTCGTGCCGAAATGGACATCTCCCACAGCGGCATTATTCCATAAGAAGCCATAACCGAGACTGGAAACGTAAAAGGGGATGCTCGCCTGTGAGTTGCGGTGGGCAAGCTCCAGATTACAGCCTTTTAAATTGAGGGTTTCCTGCTGATACTGTCCCATACCGTAGATTTTTTCTGATGGGTTGGAGAGAAAGGATGCGGTCAGAAAAAAAGAGTCACCGGGCAGGGACTGAAAGCGACGTGCCTTTAAAAACAGGGCACCGCCGTTTGGAATTTCCTGCAGCAGAAGCTCGCCCTTTTGATTATAATAGGAAATCTGCAGCTCATCGCCCCAGTCCTGCAGGGAAAGCACAGCGTGGATTTTTTGCCGTTGGTAATTACAGCCTGACGTTCCCCGAGTTCGATAACAGGCTCACTTTTTGCCGGAGAAAGAAGTGCCGGACTGTTGTCTGAAAGCTCGTTAAACAATGCCGCCCGCGTGCGCAGGCTGTCTTCTCCCCAGGGGAAACCATGACGGTTTCTCCGTTTAAGCGAAAGATCAGACTGTCATTTTGACGTTCAAAATACTGCATTTTGTAACCTCCTTGGTGTTTCGTTTGGTACCTCCTTTTAGCATACTACGATATTGAAAAAACTGCAAAATATCTTTGACAAAATAGGGGAATAATGCTATGATAGCTCCAGAATCAATTTGAGCTTAGAACTGACTGTACTGAAAAGTCGTCCTTTTCTTTATGGTGGCTTGCGGACAGTCTTTTTTTTACGGATAGATTTCGTAAGTCAGCGCGCAGCGGCGTCTCCAATTGATCCAAATTATTCAGGAGGTACTTGAAAATGAACACAGGTGTAGTTAAGTGGTTTAATTCCAGCAAAGGCTATGGCTTCATCACCAACGATGCAAACGGCGAGGACGTATTCGTACACTTCTCCGCTATCCAGGTAGATGGCTTCAAGACTCTGGAAGAAGGCCAGAAGGTAACTTTCGATGTAGAAAGCGATCCTAAGGATTCCAGAAAGCTGAGAGCGGTTAACGTTCACATCGCATAAGGATGACTAAAAGAGCCCCGCATATGCGGGGCTTTTTTTAGCAATGGAGATATCTACGCAGCGCAAAATCTTACAGAAAGGAATCGGAAGTTGGGCACAAAAAAGGTAACAGTCGGCATTCTGGCACATGTGGATGCTGGAAAGACCACACTGGCAGAAGCAATTTTATATCGGACCGGTATGCTGCGGCGGCTGGGCAGAGTAGACCATCAGGATGCCTTTCTGGATACGGACGCGATGGGCGGCCCGGGGTATTACGATTTTTTCAAAACAGGCGAAGCTTGTACTGGGCGATTTTGACGTGACGCTTCTGGATACGCCCGGACATGTGGATTTTTCTGCAGAGATGGAGCGGACCCTGCAGGTGCTGGATTATGCGGTGCTGGTCATCAGCGGCGCGGACGGGAGTGCAGGGGACATGTGGAGACACTCTGGCGGCTGCTTTCCGTTATCAGATCCCCCACCGTTTTGTTTATCAACAAGATGGATCAGGAAGGGACAGATGAGGCAGAACTTCTTTTGCAGCTGCAAAAACAGCTGAACGAGCACTGTATCAAAGTGTGCAGTATGCCGCAGCCGCCAGACAACGCAGATATAGCATCCGGCATCAGGACATTGGGCACAGGTACAGACGCAGTGTCCGCCATGCGCACAAACGCTTCGGACAGCCCGCTGCCATGTGCAGCACCGGTTCCTGTCCCGGATTTCTGGGAAAATGTCGCCATGTGTCAGGAAGACCTTTTGGAACGCTATCTCGATGGCGATACGCTGACCTGGGAGGATGCAGCACTTCTGGTAAAGGAAAGAAAGCTATTTCCGTGTTTTTTTGGATCGGCACTAAAAGTCTGTGGCGTGGATGCGCTATTGTCCGGGCTGTCGAAGCTGATGAAAGAGCCGGAATACACAGAGGAGTTTGGGGCACGTGTTTTTAAGATCACGAGGGATGAAACCGGAAAGCGTCTGACGCATATGAAGCTGACCGGAGGAAGTCTTTTTACGCGGCAGAGCCTGAGGGGACAAACTGCTGATGGACAGGAATGGGAAGAAAAAGCCGACCAGATCCGGATTTATAACGGAAGTGGCTATGAACAGGTACAGCAGGCGGCCGCAGGAGAAATCTGCAGCGTGACAGGACTGTCAAAAACCTATGCAGGAGAAGGGCTTGGGGCGCAAACGGAGCCGGTGCTGCCGCTGCTGGAGCCGGTATTAACCTATCAGATCGAGCTGCCGCCGGACTGCGATGCACATACGATGCTCAGAAATCTTCGGCAGTTAGAGGAAGAGGAACCGGAGCTTTCGATTGTCTGGGAGGAAGCCTCCTCTGAGATCTGCGCACAGGTCATGGGCGAAGTGCAGATGGAAATCCTGAAAAACCAGATCAGAGAGCGCTTCGGCGTGCCGGTTTCCTTCGGACAGGGCAGCATTGTATACCGGGAAACCATCGCAGCGCCCGTCGAGGGCGTCGGACATTTTGAGCCCCTTCGGCACTATGCGGAGGTTCATCTTTTGCTGGAACCCCTGGAACGCGGCATGGGACTGCAGTTTGCGTCAGCTGTCAGCGAGGATGTGCTGGACCGTAACTGGCAGAGGCTGGTGCTGACCCATCTGGAAGAAAAGCGCCATAAAGGTGTTTTATGCGGCGCAGAGATCACGGATATGAAGATCACGCTGGTAAATGGCAGGGCGCATATCAAGCACACCGAGGGCGGCGATTTTCGTCAGGCGACCTACCGGGCACTCCGACAGGGACTGATGCGAGCACAAAACGTACTTTTAGAGCCTGTTTACAGCTTTTCGATTGGAGATTCCACAGGAGCAGATCGGACGGGCGATGACGGATATTCAGCGGATGAACGGTACCTTCGAGCCGCCGCAGACGGAAGGGAATTTGCGATTCTGTGCGGAAGCGCGCCGGTTGCATGTATGCGGGGCTATCAGCAGGAGGTTACCTCCTACAGCCGAGGCCGTGGAAAGCTGTTCTGTACGCTGCAGGGCTATGCTGTGTGCCATAACGCAGAGGAAGTGATGGCGGCAGCCGGCTATGATCCGGAAGCAGACCTGGAAAATCCTCCTTCCTCCGTTTTTTGTGCACACGGAGCCGGATTTGTGGTACCATGGGATCAGGTGGAGGATTATATGCACCTCGAGGCGGTTGCACTGCCGTCTGAAAAAGGCAGTGCAGATGAAAAAGAAGCGTCCGGGATAGCGCAGAGCAGCCGCGCAGAATATTTTGTCCGGGAAAGAAAAGAGACGCCGGAAACCTTTGTCAGCGAAGAAGAGCTGGAAGAAATTTTCAAGCGCACCTATTATCAGAACAGCGAGCCGAAGAGCAAAAAGGGCTATCAGAAGCGCTACAGGGAAGAAGCGCCCCACGGCGCCTGATGGAACGCTCCCGTGCGGCAGAGGCGGATCGGAGCAAAGCCGCGGGAACGCTATCTTTTGGTTGACGGCTATAATATCATTTTTTCCTGGGAAATGCTGCGCGAGCTTTCGAAGGTTAATATCGAAAGCGCCAGGAACCTCCTGATGGATGTTCTGTGCGATTACCAGGGCTTTAACGGCTGCACGCTGATCCTCGTCTTCGACGCTTACCGTGTGGAAGGCGGGCAGGAACGCGTTTTCAATTATCATAATATTCACGTCGTCTTTACGAAGGAAGTGGAGACGGCTGACCAATATATCGAAAAAACCGTCCACAAAATCGGGAAAAAAGCCGATGTGACGGTAGCGACCTCCGATGCGCTGGAGCAGGTCATCATTTACGGACAGGGCGCGCGCAGGATGGCGGCGCGGGAGCTTTTGGAGGAAGTCGAGCTGACCCGCGAAAAGGTGCTGGAACGGATTGAAAAAAGACCGGGCAGCACGCAGAAACAACTTACGGAAAACGACCATAATTACCTGTTTGACCATTTGCCGGAGGAGTTGGTCTCTTATATGGAAGAGGTCAGGCTGGGCAAACGGGAATTATAGGGAGTTTATAAAAAAGGGAAAAAGGAAAGGGAAACAAGAAAGGGGAAACACAATGGACATGTTTTTCACACAGCGAAAGCTGGAAGGAAGAATCCGGGAGCTGGGAGAATACCGTTACCGGGACGTCAGAAATTTTGAATCGTTTCTGGCAAAAGAAGACAAAAGCGGCCTGGTAAATCCGGATGTGCCGACAGATTTTACCGGCTGGGACAGGATCTGTACCGGCTCTGACTGGAAGGGCAGGGATTTATATCTCTGGCTGCATGGGGAGATGAAGGTGCCGGCAGAATGGGAAGGAAAGCGCGCGGTAGGTGTGTTTGACTTCGGTATGACAGGCGGCGGCAACAACACCGGGTTTGAATCACTGCTGTTTGTAAACGGCGAACAGTATCAGGCGGTTGATGCCAATCATAAGGAAGTATTTTTCAGACCTGAGATCTGTGGAAATGAGGTTAGCCTGACCTTCCGTCTCTGGTCCGGTCTGGAAGGCGGCGGACTGCCCAGAGAGATGGAGCATCGCTTAAAGAGCGCATTTTTAGGCTATCTGGATGAAAAGACAGACGACCTGTATTATCTTGGCCTGATGGTCTGGAAGACAATTGAAGAGCTTTCCGAGAACGATCCGGTTCGCCATAACCTGCAGGCAGCCCTTGACCGTGCATTTTTAAAGATTGACTGGTCTTATCCGGGCAGCGATGACTTCTATGCATCTGTTGCGGAAGCAGACGACTGCTTAAACGCAGCAATTGACGCGATGGACAAGCACTCCGATATCCATGTATACACAGTTGGACATACCCATATTGATACTGCATGGCTCTGGAGACTCAAAAACACCAGAGAAAAGTGCGGCAGATCCTTTACAACTGTTATGCGCCTGATGGAGATGTTCCCGGAATATGATTTCCTGCAGACACAGCCCCAGCTCTATGAGTGGGTAAAGGAAGATTATCCGGAGCTGTACAGCCAGATCAGGGACCGCGTGGCAGAGGGCCGCTGGGAAGCAGACGGCGCAATGTGGGTTGAGGCAGACTGTAACCTGACAAGCGGTGAGTCTCTGACCCGTCAGATCTTAATCGGCAGCAAATTTATCAAGGATGAATTCGGCAAGGAAGTAGAATTTCTGTGGCTGCCTGATGTATTCGGCTATTCCTGGGCACTCCCCCAGATCCTGAAAAAAGCCGGCATCGACATGTTTATGACGACAAAAATCAGCTGGAACCAGTACAACCGTATGCCCCATGATACGTTTTACTGGAAAGGCATCGACGGCAGCAAGTGCTGACCCACTTTATTACGACGCCGGAGCCCGGGAGAGAAAGAGACAGCTGGTTCTATACCTATAACGGACTGATTGAGCCCCGTACCGTCAAGGGTATCTGGGACGGATACAGCGAAAAGGAAATGAATCATGACCTGCTGCTTTCCTATGGTTACGGAGATGGCGGCGGCGGTGTCAACCGTGATATGCTGGAGCAGCGCCGCAGACTGGATAAGATTCCGGGACTGCCGCATGTGGAGACGACTACCGCAGGCAAATATTTCCGTAAGCTGAAGGAAACGGTTGCAAAGACAGACCGCTATGTCAATACCTGGGATGGCGAGCTGTATCTGGAATATCACCGTGGTACCTATACTAGCCATGCACATAACAAACGCATGAACCGTAAGATGGAGCTGTTATATCGTGAGGCAGAGTATTTTACCGTACTGCGTGCATTGCTTGGTAATGATCTGTCCCTGGCGGAGCAAGAAAAGCTGACAGCCGGCTGGAAACATATCCTGACCAACCAGTTCCATGACATTATCCCCGGCTCCTCGATCTTCGAAGTATATGAGGATTCCAAAAAAGATTACGAATGGATCGCAGCGCAGGGCGAGGAGGTGGAAGCAGGCTTCCTTGCAGACGCCGTAACAGAAGAAGCCTCTGTTTATACCGTTTTTAACAGCAACAACTTTGTAAGAAAAGGCGGATCGGTTCTGTTGCTCGGTGCTGCAGGAAACAGCGCTTATTTGGAGGACGGCACGGCATTAAAGAGTCAGGAAACAGAAGGCGGACTTCTTGTGGAAATCCCGGAGGTTCCCGCAATGGGCACCGCTGCGGTTGTCCTGAAAAAAGCACCTGCTGCAGAGAATACGGCATTTACCGTAGACGGACATAAGGTTGAAACTCCGTTTTATCTGGTTGAGTTTAATGAAGCCGGTCAGATTTCCAGATTGTATGATAAAGAAAATGACCGTGAGGTGCTTGCACCCGGACAGTGCGGCAACGTTCTGCAGGTATTTGAAGATAAGCCGATGGGCAATGACGCATGGGATATCGAGATCTACTATCAGGAAAAGATGCGCGTCATCGACGGACTGACCTGTTTTGAAGTCAAAGAGTGCGGATCGGTTCGTCTGGTGCTTCACATGGGATGGAAGTATATGAATTCCACCATTGACCAGGATGTTATCCTGTATGCAGATGACCGCAGAATTGATTTCGTGACGGATGCAGACTGCCATGAGCGCCATCAGCTGTTGAAGGCTGCATTCCCGGTTGACATCCGCACCACTTACGGAACGTTCGATGTACAGTATGGTAATGTACGTCGTTCTAATAACTGGAATACAAGCTGGGATCAGGCGAAGTTCGAGAGCGTTGCACATCGTTTCGCAGATCTTTCCGAATACGGCTATGGCGTCAGCCTGTTAAATGACTGTAAGTACGGTCATGATGTAAAGGATAATGTACTGCGCATCACTCTGATCAAGACAGCAACCTATCCGGATCATAGCCAGGATCAGGGGCGAGCATCACTTCACTTATGCGCTGCTGCCTCATACCGGAGACTTTATTGTAGGCCGCACCGTACAGGAAGCGAGCGATTTGAACTGGCCGATGCACAGCGTTGCAGGCAGCGTAAAACTTCCGTTTGCAGGTTCTTTTGTAGGCTTTGACAAAGAGTGCGTTGAACTGGATGCTGTCAAGAAGACAGAGGATGGAAAGTATATTGCAGTCCGGTTCCACGACTTTACCGGCGGCACGAACAAGCTGACCGTAACGCCCGGTTTTGCGTGGAAGCGCTACTGCGAATGCGACTTAAGAGAGCGTCCGCAGGGCGATTTTAAAGAAAACGGTACGATTCAGATGACCGTAAAGCCTTATGAAATCGTGACGCTGCTGTTTGAAGTATAAAAATGTGAGTTCTGAAATTTTACGGATTTATATAAAATTCGGTACTTGTTTTTTTAGGTGGCTCTGATAAAATCACATACAGAAATGCCCGGTGCTTTACAGGAAACTTGGCACCGGGCTTTCTTATCGTATAGGAAACTCCGTTTCCATACGATAAGAAACGCTCTACGAGGATGCGCACTACAGCGTAAGGTTCCACAGGGAAACCGACAGAAAGGTGTACACTCATGTTGACGAAAATTTTGGACAAAAAACTTGGAAGCTCGATTTTTACAGGACGTCAGATCATTTCGATGCTGATGCCGCTGATCATGGATTCGTTTTTCGTTTTCGGTATCGGTGTACTGACAACTGCGATGATCAGCTCATCCAGTCAGGAGTCGGTAGCGGCGATCAGTCTGGTCGGGCCGCTCTATATGATGGTATATGCCATCAACAATGCCATTTCTGCCGGTGGTACCGTTGTGGTTGCAATGTTTAAGGGAAAAGGGGAAACCGAGCGGGTAAAAGAGGCAGCAGGTCAGCTGATCGTGGGACTGCCGCTTTGTTCTCTTGCTGCATGTATCCTTCTCGTGCTCTGTGCAGATCCGCTGATCCGTTTCCTGTTCCATGGAATGGAGGAAACGATTCTCGTAAAGGCAGAGCATTATCTGATCGGGGTTGCAATCTCGGCGGTATTTTTATCTGTCTACATGAGTGGATTTGCGGTATTCCGTGGACTGGGAGAGACGAAAAAATGTCTGCATCTGTCGATTTTGATTAATGTCCTGCATTTTGTGGCAAGCTTTGTATTTATCAATATCTTGAAGCTGGATATCATGGGAAGTGCACTTTCTTTGAATCTGGCGCGTCTGGTGGGCGGCATGGCTGCAGTCCTGATGCTGATATCCAAAAAAAGTTCGATTGAGATCCGTCCGAGGCACGTTTTTCGAATCGACTGGCGTATTCAGAAAGAAATCTTTCGGATCGGCATCCCCTGTGGAATGGAGCAGCTGTTTATGAACGGAGGCGCGATGCTGGTTCAGGTTTACATTGCAAAATTGGGAACGGCGAGCGTTGCGGCAAATGCCGTGTCCAACTCGATCTTTTCTGTTTTGTATGCGGCACCGTCCGCAGTTGCGACGCTGGCTGTGACGATCGTTGGTCAGTGTATCGGTGCAGGAGAGAAAAAGCTGGCGCGCCGTTACGGCAGATCCATGGTTGGGCTGTGTACTGTTCTGGTGTTATTGTCACTGGCGATCGGAATGCCGTGTATTCCGCTTCTGTTAAAGCTTTATCAGGCACAGGCAGAAACGGTTCCGATGATTTACCGGGTACTGATCATTGCGGCAGTAAGCATGCCGTTTTTCTGGGGGCATCCAGTGTGCTTCCTTCTGTCATGCGTTCGGCCGGTGATGCGTCCTACGCGTCCTACTTTTCTCTTGTTACGATGTGGGTGGTTCGTGTCGGACTGGGCTACCTGATGGCGATCCCGATGGGACTGGGTCTGGAGGGCGTCTGGATAGCGATGTGTGCCGAATGGGCGGTCAAAACAGTTGCCTTTGGTCTGCGCTTTCGCGGAGAGAAATGGCTTGCTCATTCCGACCGGATGGATAAGATGTGATGCAACAGGGGGATTTAAATGCTGGGAGATAAAACTGCTTTTCTAAACCAATATGCCATTCCGGAAAAGATGTATGAAGAAGCCGGTATGAGCTGGGCGGATCTGGAAGCGATTGCGGAGGACTATGCCTATCGCGTGGACGGCTTTTTACATGATTCGGGATATGTTTTTTAAAAGAATTGATCGAGAATAAAGAAGACGAGACCGGTTTGCATTCCTATCGTACCAGAATAAAGACACCGGGGCATCTGGTAGAAAAAATTATCCGCAGACGGGTTGAAAATTATCGGAAATATAAAGAACTGACGAAGGAGAACTATCTGAAATTCGTTACAGACATCATTGGGTTCCGTGGACTTTTGCTGTACCGGGAGGACTGGGTGGTGTTTCATAAATATCTGCTGAAGCATTTTTGAAAATCATGCCTCATGGTATGTGCATGACTGTCTGAAGGATTTTGACGAAAGCCGCGACCGCTATATGGTGGAAGCACCCAAGGTACATATGCGCCCGGGGGATTTTGCGGACATTTATGCAGACTGGATCGCCAGCGATGATATTTATGATCAGAAATATTACCGTTCCGTGCACTATATTCTCAAATACCGCGGCATGTACCTGGAGGTGCAGGTCAGGACGCTGTTTGAGGAGGGGTGGGGAGAAATCGATCATCACATTCTTTATCCCTACAAAAAACAGAATCCGATGCTGACGGAATTTTCGGAGCTGTTGAACCGTCTTGCCGGAATGGGGGACGAAATGGCATCCTTTTACAGACGTCTGCAGGATGTTCCGGGGGATGCCTTTCTGGACAAAAAAGAGTATGGTGGATGTCCGGCGGGAATATGAGACACATGAAACTCAGGTCGGGCGCATAGAACTGGAAAAAATTAAGACCGCTCAGGATGCGATCAATTCCATTCTGGCGGAATAAGGAGGTCGCATGGAGGATAGTTTATTCTGGGGAATCCCCAGAGCGCGTATGAAAGCGCGGATCGAATGCTGACACTTGCGAAAAAAAGGGCAGAATCCGCCAGCATCTGCTGGGTGATACGTCCCGGATCCGGCATGGCACGATTGAGGATCAGAGCGTGGATGAATACTGCAATTTTTACAGACAAAGCTTTGTTGTGAGATTCTGCAAGCTGGAGGGAGCAGACATGTCTGCTCAGGATGAGACAGCACCGGATGGATTGGCTGCAGAGCAGGGAGAGAAAACAACGCCTGCCGCCTGCTGCAGGGGAGGAACAGAAAGGGAGAAATGCCGGATGGACAGCGGGATGAATTCTATCGAGAGCATGTATTTGAACTATAGCGGACTGTTGGAGGAATTTTCGGAGGATATCATCCGCAGCAGGTACGCTTTTTTATACAAGGAATGTATGGAATTTTTGAAAAAGTCAGAAGCTGGAGTCAGAGGTGCGGCTGGATGAAGTACTGCTGATGCATGCAGTGCTGGATTATTTTTCGGATGTGTCGAGACTGAAAAAAATTCCACCATATCCATCATATCAACGAAACAAAGGTGATCGCATACGAGACATTCTGGCTGCTGCGCAGAAAACCACTGCAGGTAGTGACACAGCGGCAGGATGATTTTCTGGCATTTATCAATGAAAAAATTTGTTTTCTCCAGACTTGCGGCATTTTTGGTTGGAAACCGCAAAGACCAGGTGCTGCGTGAGCAGGATAAAAAGGCGTTTATGAACTATCTGGATACGCTCTACTATTTTCTGAAATACCGACAGTACGATCCGAAAATGCTGGAGCTGATGCTTCTGGGCTTTCGCGCCGGGGAGATCTGGGGACGGCAGTGAAACAGCCGCGGCAGGAAAAGATGTTTGCAGATACGCTCCGGTTTAGGATTTTTTTTGAAACTAAATTACAAAAGAACATTTCTGGTAGGACTGAATTGACCTTTCTGGTCCTGTCCATTTGTGCGTTCTGGCAGATGTATGACAACATCGTCCCGCTGATTTTGCAGGGAACGTTTCACTTAAATGAGACGCTCACTGGAGCAATTATGGCGGCAGATAATGTACTTGCGGTATTTTTTACTTCCGCTGCTGGGCTCATTGTCCGATAAAGCGGATACCAGATGGGGAAAACGGACGCCGTTTATTGTGGTTGGGACGGTACTCGCGGTTGTTTTGATGATGCTGCTTCCGCATGCGGATAAAACAGGAAATTTTGTGCTGTTTGTCATCAGCCTGTTTTTCCTGCTGATTGCGATGGGATTGTACCGGTCGCCTGCAGTAGCGCTGATGCCTGACCTGACACCGAAGCCGCTGCGCAGTCAGGCAAACGCGATCATTAACCTGATGGGTGCAGTCGGAGGTATTTATACCCTGATTTTGATCAGTCTGCTGTTAAAGGGCGGAGACAAACCGGATTATACGCCGGTCTTTCTGGGCGTAGCACTTCTGATGGTGGTTGCTGTTGTACTTCTTGTTTTGACAGTGCGGGAAAAGAAGCTTGCACAGGAGGTCGCGAAAGCAAATCTGGAAGAAGAAACAGAGGAAGAACAAAAGGCGGACAAGACAGGAGAGCTTACTCCGGGAGTAAAGCGTAGCTTGACGATGATCCTGATCTCGATCTTTTTGTGGTTTACCGCATATAATGCAGTGACGACAGCATTTTCCCGCTATGCCCGTACCGTATGGGGCATGGAGGGCGGCGGCTTTGCCAACTGCCTGATGGTAGCAACCGTAGCGGCGATTATCAGCTATATCCCCATCGGCATGATTTCCGCGAAGGCGGGCAGGAAAAAGACGATCATGGGCGGTCTGGTGCTGATGCTGATCAGCTTTTTTGCGGCGATTTTCTTCACGGAATATCACGCAGTTATCAATCTTGGCTTTGCCCTGATCGGAATGGGCTGGGCAGCAGTGAGTGTAAACTCCCTGCCGATGGTTGTGGAGATGTGTTCGAGTGAAGATGTCGGAAAATATACGGGGCTTTATTATACCTTTTCCATGTCGGCACAGATTGTGACCCCGATTCTGTCCGGCGCGTTTTTACAGTATGTTTCCTATCGGACGTTATTTCCGTATGCCTGTGTCTTTACGGTTGCAGCGATGATTACCATGAGCATGGTGCACCACGGCGATAATAAACCGGAACGCAAAAAAAATCTGCTGGAAAATTTTGACGTAGAGGATTAAAATACTTTCATAGTTCAGAATTGCGAAAACGACAATGAAACGGAAAGATGACTGGATCAAAGGAGAAGCATACCGATGAAAAAATGGATACCGGCGGCAGCGACCGCTGCAGGTGCTTATTTAATTGCAATAGCTCCGAGACTTTGCGAACGGCCGGAGCGTATGCCGAAGGTGTATTACGCGCATCGCGGTCTGCATGATAATATTTCAGACGCGCCTGAAAATTCCCTTGCAGCCTTCCAAAAAAGCGGTGGATGCAGGCTATGGCATTGAGCTGGATGTGCAGATGACTGCAGATGGAAAGGTTGTCGTTGTACATGATTTTAACCTCAAGCGGATCAGTGGTGTGGACAAGGAGATCGACCAGTGCACCTATGAAGAACTGCAGGATTATCCGATCTACGGAAGCGACCAGAGAGTGCCGCTGTTTGAGGATGTTTTAAAGGCAGTGGACGGAAAGGTACCCCTGATCGTTGAGCTGAAATATAAAGAGGGCAGCAAGATCTGTGAAAAAGCCCAGGAGCTTTTAAACAGCTATACCGGAATTTACTGTATCGAATCCTTCCATCCGCAGGTACTGGTCTGGTATCGGAAAAACTATCCCCATATCTGCCGCGGACAGCTTTCCATGAACTTTGAGCGGGATGAAAATACAAAGGGTGCGCAGTATTTTGCACTGCGTCATCTGTTGACCAATTTTCTTGCAAAGCCGGATTTCATCGCATATGACTGCCGTGCAATGCATGCGGTATCCAAAAACATCTGCCGGAACCTGTTTGGCTGTCCGTCCGTTGCATGGACAGTAAAATGTCAGGCACAGCTGGATGCCTGCAGCAGATCCTTTGATTACTTTATTTTTGAAGGATTTGCGCCGAAGCAGTGAGGCAGGATGATGTGCGCGCGTCGGAAGTGATTTTAGTATTAGAAATAAAAACAGAGGCGGGATTCCGAAAGAGTTCCGTCTCTTTCCTGTCGTATAGGAAACTTCGTTTCCATACGATAAAAATGCTCCGCGAGGATGCGCACTCGGCGCAAGGGTAGATGGTTGCCGAGGCAACCGCGCCTCGGCGCGAGAATGTGCCAAGGCACATTCTTTTTAAAAGGATGCTTGAAAAGACATGCCAAAAAGCAGGGAAATATGCAAAATATTTTCAAAAATGGAGGAAATCATGCATAATCAATTGACGGAAAGCGATATCAAAAAGATGCAGGAGGAAATCGAATACCGAAAGCTCGTTGTCCGCAAGGAAGCGCTGGAGGATGTAAAAGAAGCGCGGGCCCAGGGCGACCTTTCGGAGAATTTCGAATATTATGCTGCAAAGAAATTCAAGAACAAAAATGAAGGCAGGATCCGTTTCCTGGAGCGGATGATCAAAACGGCAGAGGTTGTTTCGGACGAATCTGCAGCGGACGAGGTCGGCATGAATAATAAGGTAGAGGTCTGGTTTGAAGAGGATGACGAGACAGAAACCTACAAAATTGTGACGACAATGCGCCAGGATTCCTTAAAAGGACTGATTTCCGGCGAGTCTCCGCTGGGGAAGGCTCTGCTGGGGCACAAGGTTGGTGACAGAGTTTTTGTGGAAATCGGCGGTGGAGACGGCTACTATGTCGTGATCCGTTCGATCGACAAGTCGGCAGGGGATGACGATGAGCTGAGAAGCTTTTAAACGATAGAATGCGCGCTTTGCGAGCATTCTATTGTCATGAAAAAAAGAGCCTGCGCAAGAGACAGCGAGGATCGCATGGAGACGGAAAAATCTATGAAAATCATGGTGACAGGCGCAGGCGGCTTTGTAGGAAGCCGTCTGGTAGCCTATTATGGGAAAAAATACGACGTGTGGGGCGTAACCCACAAAGACCTGGATCTGACGAATGAGGCAGCGGTATTCAAAAACAGTGGAAAATTACCACCCGGATGTGCTGCTTCACTGTGCAGCGGTTTCGGACGTGGCAGAATGCAGTAAAAAACCGGAGCTGTCTCATGCCGTCAATGTGCTGGGAACGGAGTACCTTGCGAAAGCCTGCGGAAAAACAGGAACAAAGCTCGTAATGTGCAGCTCGGATCAGGTTTATTTCAGAAAACAGGGAGAGCAGGAGAGTCTGGAAGCATATCTGGAGCCCCACCGGGAGGATTGCAGCGAAACACCGGAGCCACTTTACGGGAAACAAAAAGCTGCAGGGGTGAGGAGCTCTGCTTAAAATACCAGCCGGAGAGCGTAGTGCTTCGGCTTTCGTGGATGTATGCGACAGCCTGACAGAGGACGAGCTGGCAAAAGGCAGACGCAACCTTGCAACGATGCTTCGGGAAATGCTCGACAAAAAGCAGTCCCGGAAATTTTCAGATACGGACCACCGTGGTGCGACGGACGTAAACCTTTGTCGTAAAGAACATGGAAGCAGCTTGGAAAACTGCCGGGCGGCATTTACAATTATGGAAGCAGCAACGATACAAACATGTATGAAACGGTGCGCCGCGTGATGGCGTCCTTTGGGCAGGAAGCCGCTTGCAGAAACAAAAAAAGCGACAGGCGGTAATGTCCGCAACCTGATGATGCGTACAGACAAGCTGGCGCGGCACGGAATTTTCTTTCCGGATACGGCAGCAGGGCTGGAAGCATTTCTACGGAAAGGCGGAGCATTATGAATGAAATGATACGCGACAGACGTTCGATAGGATGGAACAGTGTAAGAAAAACACCCTGCGGAGCTGGCAAAAGAAATGACGCGTTCAGTCGGGGGGCGTTCGGAGCTTTTGTCCACCTGGACATCATTGCATTTCTATATCTAATTGTAATGCTCAGAAGGTAAAAAATCAATCCTCCGCCGACGTTTTCTGTCTGCTCTTTTGCAACAGCTCGATAACTGCAGATGACAGCGTAACTGTCAGCAGGGAAAAGAAGATGTTGCGCAGCGGAATGTAGGAAATCGAAAGCATCAGCACGACGAAATCCGTAAAAAAGTAGGAGCGGGAAATTTTCCAGCCGGTCACTTGATGGAGGATGAGCGCCAGTGCGTCATCTCCGCCGGAAGCGCCGCCTCTGCGGACGATTAAGCCTGCGCCGATGCCAACGAACAGACCGCCGAGGATGGCGGCGATAAGTGGTTTATCTGCGTAGGAGGGCAGAAACGGTCCGGTAAATTCCCAGAACCGGTACAGCAGTGCGTAGCAGCAGGTGGAAAAAATGGCATTCTTCAAAAGTCGGTGCCCAGAAGCTTGAAGCCGATGATATAGCAGGTCATGTCGAGCAGAAAGGAAAAGATGCCGGGGGAAATGCCCGTCCAGTGATGCAGAAACAGGGTAAGTCCCAGGATTCCGCCCTCTGTGATCCTGCTCTGGCTGTGGACGTTGAATAGGCCAAAGGACAGCACTGCTGCGCCGAGCAGCATGGAACCGTAGTGAAGGATGGTATCTTTATTTAATTTTTGTTGAAACATAAAAGCTTAAAACTCCTCTGACTCTCCGGCGAGCTTCTGGCACAGCGCCAGAAACTGTTCGCCGTATTTTTGTATTTCAGCTCGCCGACGCCATGGACAGCGAGCATTTCATTTTTAGTCTGAGGCAGAAGGACACACATGGATTCCAGTGACTTGTCGGAAAAGACAAGATAGGGTGGAATATGCTGTGCCCGTGCGATTTCGGTACGCAGCCTGCGCAGCGCCTCGAAGGGATCGCTGCCGGTGTGCAGGGAAGAACGCTTTCTGCCGGATTTGTCCGTGCCGGGAAGCTGCCCGGCTTTTGCAGGTGTCTGCGTAGTCTTCCTTGCTGCCTTCATCGTGAGTACGGGGCGGAATTCCCCGGACTCTGCATAAAAAGACAGTCCCTTTTCTTTCACTTTTACAATAGGAAACTGATCGTCTGTAACGACCAGATAATCCGTCAGAACGAGATAATTGAGCACCTGCCGCAGAAAAACGATGGTATCCCTGGCGTGCGTTGCGTAGTAACGGTTGGAATCCAGACCAAAACGCAGTACCTTTTCGTTTTTGCTGCCGCGCAGCGTGTCGAGAATGACGTTGACGCCAAAGCGCATGCCGCTTGTTAAGATACAGCCGATCAGGTCATTGGCAAGCTCTGTGATGTCGATGGTTTCAAAGGTATTTAAACAGTTGCTGCAGTTGCCGCAGTAGTTGGAGCCAAACTCACCGAAATAGCGCAGCATGTAGTCCCGCAGACAGTCGGTGGTGTGGCAGTAAAAGGTCATTTTTTTGAGGCGTTCGCGGTCTTGTCTGCGAACCTCCTCCAGTGCTTCGCCGGTCAGCTCTTCGTTATCACGATCCTGTTCGATAAAAAACTGGTTTGTGATAACATCCTGACCGCTGTAAAATAAAATACAATCCGCCTTTGCACCGTCCCGTCCGGCGCGCCCGGCCTCCTGATAATAGCTTTCCATATTTTTTCGGCATGTTATAATGCAGGACAAAGCGGACGTTGATTTGTCGATGCCCATGCCAAACGCATTGGTTGCGACCATGATCGGTGCATCGTCGTAGGTAAAGGCCTCCTGGTTTGCACGCCGTTCTTCGTCGGAAAGTCCGGCGTGATAGCGGGTTGCCCGAAAACCATCCGCAAGGAGCCTGTCGCAGACCTCTTCAACATTTTTGCGTGTTGCACAGTAAATAACGCCGGAGCTGTCGGGATGGGCGAGCAGATAATCGCGGATGCTGCGGTACTTGTCCTTATCGTGGCGAACCTCGAAATAGAGATTTTTTCGGTCAAAACCGGTCACAGCGACATGGGGATCGGACAGCTCCAGCATCCGGATGATGTCTTCGCGAACTTCCCTGGTTGCCGTCGCGGTAAAAGCGCCGATGACGGGACGGATGGGCAGCGTGCGGACAAATTCCGGGATTTTTAAATAGCTGGGGCGGAAATCCTGTCCCCACTGGGATACACAGTGGGCTTCATCAACTGCCAGCAGCGAAATCGGTGTGGAGGCTGCAAAACTCCAGAAAATCCTCTGTCAGCAGCCGTTCCGGTGCGACGTAGATGATCTTATAACGGCCTTCTTTGGCATAAGCGAGGGCCTTTTTATATTGATTCCAGGAAAGAGAGCTGTTTAAATAGGCTGCGTGGACCCCCATCTGATTCAGGGCACGGACCTGGTCCTTCATCAGGGAAATCAAGGGGGAGACCACGAGGGTAACATGAGGCAGCAGCAGGGCGGGAACCTGATAGCAGACGGATTTCCCGGCGCCGGTGGGCATAATGCCGCAGACATCCTGCCCGTTTAACAGACAGTCGATCAGCTCCTCCTGTCCGTCACGGAATGTATCATATCCATAATAGGTTTTTAAAATATCGTATTTGTCCTGTTGTTGCTTCATAATAAAAATCCTTGTCTCGTTTTGCTCCTGCTGTAATGGAACCTATCCTGTGAATCGTAATGGATTGATTTTAACATGGTTTTGAAAACAGGGCAAGTGCTGCAGGGTTAAGAAAAAGGAGATAGGATATGAGTTTTTTATATCTTGACAGACTGGGAAAAACCCAGCACTAGAGAAGTATCTAAGAAGATAAGAAGAGAGGAGTACATACCAATGAAAGAGAATTTACCGGTATCCCTGCAGAAACTGATTCACAAGGTGGAAGAGACCTTTGCAGAGGACCCTGCAATGGTAGAACTGTTTATCAACTGTTTTTCCAACACCCTGGATACAACTGTGAAAAAGATGGAGGACGGCACAACCCATGTTATCACCGGTGATATCCCGGCGATGTGGCTGCGGGATTCCGTTGCACAGGTGCGCCCCTATCTGGTAGCTGCAGCAGAGGATCAGGAGATTTCCGACCTGCTGGCTGGTCTGTCCAGAAGACAGTTTTTCTTTGTAAACCATGATCCCTATGCAAATGCCTTCAACCAGGAAGAAAAACGGCAACTGCTGGGATCACGATGAGACGGAAATGAGCGATTGGCTCTGGGAACGCAAATATGAGATCGACTCTCTGTGCTATCCCGTTCAGTTCGCATATCTGCTCTGGAAAAACACCGGACGTACAGACCATTTTGATGACAATTTCGTAAAAGGCCTGCACACCATCCTGAACGTATGGAAGACCGAACAGTATCACGAGGAGAAATCCCCTTATTCCTTCCAGCGTAAGGGCTGCTATTTCACAGATACCCTGTCCAGAGAAGGCAAGGGCGCTCTGGTAAAATCCGGCGTGGGTCTGACCTGGTCGGGCTTCCGTCCCAGCGATGATGCCTGCATCTACGGCTATCTGATCCCGTCCAATATGTTTGCAACAGTTGTTCTGGGCTATATGGAAACCATTGCACATGAAGTATTAAAGGATGAGGCTCTGGCAGCAGAAGCAGCTTCCCTGAAAAAAGAGATCCACGATGCCATCGAAAGCATGGCGATCGTAGATAACTATTACTATGGTAAGGTTTATGCATACGAAGTAGACGGCTACGGTCAGTATATGCTGATGGATGATGCAAATGTACCCAGCCTGCTGGCGATGGATTACCTTGGCTATGAGGCGGATGACCGTCAGGTTGTGGAAAACACCCGCAATTTTGTACTCAGCTGTGCAAATCCTTACTATTATGAAGGCAGCTGCGCAAAGGGTGTAGGCAGCCAGCACACCAAGCCGGGCTATATTTGGCATATTGCTCTGGCGATCCAGGGTCTGACCAGCAAGACAAAGGAAGAAAAGCTTGCGATCCTGAACACCATGAAAAATACCGATGCCGGCAAGCACATGATGCACGAGGGCTTCGATGTGAATGATCCTGCAAATTACACCAGAGAGTGGTTCTCCTGGGCAAATGCCATGTTCTGTGAGCTGGTTCTGGATTACTGCGATATCCGCGTGGCACGGTAAGATATACGGGGCGTGTAAATAGCCGGAGACATGGGGGAGGTTATGGAACAGAAGCAACCAAATATTGTTTTTATTATGACGGATCAGATGCGTGGAGATTGTATGGGAATCGCAGGGCATCCGGATGTGAAAACTCCGTTTCTGGATACGCTGGCAGCACGAGGAACGCTGTTTGACAGAGCATATTCGGCCTGCCCCAGCTGTATTGCTGCGAGAGCGGCCCTCCATACAGGGCTTTCGCAGGAAAAACACGGCCGGGTTGGGTATCAGGACCGGGTAACGTTTCGATATCCCCATACCATGGCCGGAGAGCTGGCAAAAGCCGGATATTATACGCAGTGTGTAGGAAAAATGCACGTGCACCCGCTGCGCAATCTGATGGGATTTCATAATATAGAGCTGCATGATGGTTATTTGGGGGCGTATAGGAGGGAGACGGTTCCCTATTATGAAGCTCAGAAGATCGCAGATGATTATTTTTACTGGCTGAAAAAGGAAAAAGGAATTGAGACAGATGTTACGGATACCGGTCTGGAATGCAATTCGTGGGTTTCCAGACCGTGGATTTATGAAGAGTCTCTCCATCCGACAAACTGGGTTACGACCCGGGCAATTGATTTTTTGCGCCGTCGGGACAGGGAAAAGCCCTTTTTCCTGATGGTGTCGTATGTGCGTCCGCATCCGCCGTTGGATGCGCCACAGTGTTATTTTGATCTGTATCGGAACAAAAAAGCTAAGGACACCCGCACTGGGAGACTGGGAGAACCCCGGGGAACTGGAGCGGTCCGGCAGGATTTTTGATTCTTCCACAGGACCGGTTGACCCGGAGCTGATCAGGGAGGCGCAGATTGGATATTATGCCTGTATCACTCATGTGGATCATCAAATAGGAAGGCTGCTTCAGAGTCTGACAGAATCTGGGGGTTATGGACAATACGGTGATTATTTTTTACCTCTGATCACGGAGAAGAATTAGGCGATCACTATATGTTTCGAAAATGCCGTCCCTATGAGGGGAAGCTGTCATATTCCGCTGATTATTTCAGGACCGAAGTCATGGATTGGGGGAAAGAGGGACAGGTTTGCCACAATGTTGTGGAGCTGAGAGATCTTATGCCTACCTTTCTGGATCTGGCTCATGCACCGGTACCGGAGGAAGTAGATGGGAAAAGTCTTCTTCCTATGGTGAAAAAAACGGAGGAACGCATTCGCCCGTGGCTGCATGGGGAACATTTGTATGGAGAGGAATCCAATCATTATATTGTTACGGAGCAGGATAAATTTATCTGGTATTCCCAAAGCGGAGAAGAGCAGTATTTTGATTTGTCAAAGGATCCCAGGGAGCAGCACAATGCAGTTTGTGATGCAGAATATCAGGAAAGAGTTCAGAAAATGAGGGGCTGGATGATCGAGGCCCTGGAAGGGCGAGAAGAAGGATTTGTGGAACAGGGAGACTCCGGACAGGGGCTCCGATGATAGGATGTCTGAAAAATTCGTTGGTGAATGGATAAAAGGTGCAAAAGATAAATCCTCCATCTGACAGCACTGAGACTCAAAAACCGGGCAGATTTTTTCTGCCCGGTTTTTGAGTCTTATACGTTGTCCTTAGTGGAACGTATCCACGGAATAATCATGATAATGGAAACCAAACCACCGTCCGGGCACATCGCCGGGGAAGTGGGGGGCTTCGTAGGTAAGGAACTGACCCTTCTCGTCCAGCGCCTCTGGCGTATACTGTGCGGTATGCTCCAGCAGAAGCTTCCAGAGCTTTGCCTTGCGTTCCTGCCAGGCAGGATCCTCTGCGAGATTGTGCTGCTCCATGGGATCGGTATTTAAGTCGAAGAGCAGAACGTGATCGCCGACTGCAGAGTAAACCAGCTTTACCTTTTCCTCCATGACACAGAAGTTCCTGTTTAAACTGTTTCCAAAGAATATACGATCCATGGGAACTGGTTCAAGCAGGTTTCTTCCGCTGACAGAAACAGGGAAGAAAGCCCTGCCATTGCAAGGATCGTAGGATAGAGGTCTACAAGGTCAGTCGGAGCTTCTACGCTGATGTTCTGGGGAAGGCTGCGTCCCTGGGGAGGCATGATCAGAAGCGGTACATGAGCGCTGCCTTCAAAGAACAGATTCTTCTGGGACATATGGTGGTCTCCCAGCATCTCGCCGTGGTCTGCAGTAAAGATGATCCAGGTGTTTTTGAACAGGTCATTTTCTCTCAGACAGCCAAAGATACGTCCCAGTGCATAGTCGACCTGTGTGATGCAGGCATAGTAGGCGCGTTTGGAAGCAGCGCGCTGCTCTTTACCAAACAGATGCAGGTTCGTGTTTTCATAAGAACCTGCAAGGAAGCCCTGAGGGGTCTCTTCAACGGTTCTGGACCAGTCGCCTGTAACCGCGTCCGGCATCGGGATATTGTCATACAGCTCCCAGAAGTCACGGCAGGGATCAAAGGGCGGATGGGGCTTGGTAAAGCTTGTCCATAGAAAGAACGGACGCGTCGTGTCACGGGTCTCCAGAAAATCGATGGACTCTTCTGCAATCCAGCTGGTGATGCTGTCCTTGACATCTACAGTGGAGATCACAGGCTCTGCCTCACATTCACCGACACCGTGGGCCTTGGGATGTGCAAGAACCTGTTTCTTGTCATATTCGCGCATGTAGTCAAGGGGCAGCTTCATATGCTCGAAGCCATAGTGGGCGCGGGCGGGCTCAAAGTGCATCTTACCCTTTGCACAGGTCTGATAACCGGCGTCTGTCAAAACAGCGGGAAGGGTGGAGCGTTCCTCGGTGCAGGCACGCATAAAGGTCTCATGGGTTGCATTGGAAACAACACCGCTTTCGTAACCCTGACGTCCGGTCATGATGGTTGTACGGGACGGAACGCAGATTGGGCAGCTGGCATAGCAGTTTTTGTAGCTGATGCCCATTGCCGCCATATAGTTCAGATGCGGTGTAAAGATACTCTGATTCCCCCATGCGTTCAGAGTGTCAAAACGCTGCTGATCCGTTGTGATCAGCAAAATATTATCCTTTGCCATAATATAAGATAACCTCCTCCGGATGGCAATATTGAGGCAGAGCATGTCAGGATTCTGCCGAAGGACGGACAAGACCGTTGCCTTTATGCACAGTATAAGCTTTACAAAAAGTGTGGTGTCTATCCTAAAAAAGTGAGATGGAATATTTCAAAAATCACCCTTTTTTTATGCGTAACCACAGTGAAGCAGCAGAACAAAAAACAGGGAAACATACAAAATGCACAAAAAAGAGCTCCGCTTTTGTATATTGAAGATAATATTTTTATACTGGTATATAACATATTTTAGGTTGTGCGGACAGATTTGCTAATATATAATAAATACATCAGTTCGGAACATAAGAATGTATACCGAATGACGGACGGAACGATTGAATCGGCCCAAAACGATTCAAATTGTTCAAAAATATTCCTGAGAGGGAATCAAAAGTGCAAAAGTGCACAAAAGGAGGAACGTATGAAAAAGAAGAACGTAAACAAGCTTCTTGCGCTGGGTCTTGTTTCTGCCATGACAGCCGGTATGCTGGCAGGCTGCGGAAACACAGCATCCACAACAACAGACAATGGTGCTGCTGACACAACCGTTACAGAAGCTACGGATGACAAAACTTCCACCGATACCGCGAAGGCAGACAATGGTGAAGTGCCTACTCTGATCTGGTGGAGCATCGGCGGAACACCTCCCGATGATTTCGATAAGACCATCGCAGAGATCAGCGACTATACAGAAGAGAAGATCGGCGTAAGAATCGATGTTAAGATCGCAAGCTGGGCTGACTGGGCAACCAAGATGAACAACATCGTTAACACCGGTGAGTATTTCGACCTGATGTTTGTAAATAATACAAACTACACCAAGTTCGTTAACCTGAACGCACTTGCTGATATTACAGAGCTGGTACAGTCTGAGACACCTGAGCTGTATGATTTCATTCCCGAAGACCTGTGGAGAGGCGCTACCATCAAAGAGAAGGTATACGCAGTTCCTACCTACAAGGATTCTTCTCTGACTCAGTTCTGGATGCTGGATGACTCTATTGTACAGAAGTACGACATTGACATGGAAAGCATTAAGGACTTTGCGACTCTGGATCCCATCATCCACACCATCAAAGAGGGTGAAGGCAAGTCTGTATATCCGATCCATCTGTCTCAGGGAGCTACCTTTAATGGTTTCTTCAACGGCTATGACGGACTGACGGCAGGTGTTGCTGTCATGGGCGTTAAGTATGACGATGAGAGCCGTAAGGTTGTAAACCTGCTGGAGCAGGACGATGTAAAAGAAAACCTGAACTACCTGCATAAATGGTATGTAGATGGCATCATCAATCCCGATGCTAACGTTGTAACAGATGCCGGCAAGGGCGCTATCTTCAGCATAGGTCAGGGCTGGCCTGCAGCAGCAAAGTCCTGGGCGTTTGGTCAGGGTATTGAAAAGTACGATGTAACAAAGGTGTTTGGACCTCTGTATACTACTGAAACGATTCAGGGTTCCATGAATGCGGTTTCTGCTAACTCCAATTACAAGGCAGAAGCACTGAAGGTTCTGCAGCTGATGAACACCGATGCGAAGTTCCGTAATATGTGTGCATTCGGTACCGAAGGCAACTTCATGCAGTACGAAGAAGACGGCACTGTTACAAAGCTTCGTGATGACTGGGTATGGCCTTCTTATACACAGTGTACCTTCTTCATCCTTGCTACAGAGGCTGATGGCGATCCGGATGCTTGGAAGCAGGTAAAAGAGCAGAATGAAGCTGCAACCTCTTCTACATGCCTGGGCTTCGTATTCGATCCCGAACCGGTTCAGAACGAAGTTGCAAATGTAAATACTGCTTGGGAAAAATACAATAACGACCTGTTGACAGGTGCGATTGATCCTGAGACAACTCTTCCTACCATCATTGATGAACTGAATGCAGCTGGTCTGCAGACTGTTATCGATGAGGCTCAGAAGCAGCTGGATGCTTTCTTTGCTGAATAATGATTCTGTCATCATAAAAAAAGACCTCCGGGTTTCCCGGGGGTCTTTTTTTCGTTTGCGCGCCATGGGCGCGCTCTAACGGGTGAAAGTCCCGAACACGCCCAGGTAGTGGGAAGGATAACCCCCGATTTAAAGAAACATGGATTCAGATGGATAAGAAAGCAGCCTGTGTACTTCCGAAAAGTGCAAAAAGAGAAAAAAGACAAACCGTTAAATGATAGAAAGAATCATAAGACTTCCTTATAATTATAAAAAGAAAGCGGGGAAGCTGCTTTTTTTAAAGAAGGAGGAAAGATATGAAAAGGAAAACGGGAAACAGAATGCTGACGACTGGACTTGTTTTAGCTATGACGGCAGGGAATGTTTGCAGGCTGTGGAAACTCTGCACCTGCGGCAGCAACAGACAACGCTTCTGCAGATACGGAGACCCTTGCAGAAACAAGCGAAACTGCTGCTGTACAGGAGACCGCAAAAACGGATAACGGGGAAGTCCCTACTCTGATCTGGTGGACTGTAGGCGGCACACCTGCAGATGATTTCGATCAGGCAATTTCTGAAATTAGTGATTATGCCGAAGAGAAGATCGGTGTAAGAATTGATGTCAAGATTGCCGGATGGGCGGATTATGATACCAAGATGAACAATATCGTAAATACCGGTGAGTATTTCGATCTGATGTTTGTAAACAACACAAACTACAGCAAATTTGTAAATCTGAATGCGCTGGAAAATATTACAGATTTAGTTCAGTCTGAAACTCCGGATCTGTATGGTTTCATCCCCCAGGAGCTTTGGGACGGTGTTAAAATTCATAATAATGTATATGCAGTTCCTACTTATAAAGATTCTTCCATGACACAGTTCTGGATGCTGGATGATACATATGTACAGAAATATAATATTGATGTGGAGGGCATTAAGGATTTTGCTACTTTAAATGATGCGCTGCAGACGATCAAAGAAGGGGAAGGCAAATCTGTATATCCGATGAAGCTGGCACAGGGCTCTACTTTTAACGGCTTCTTCAATGGTTATGATGATCTGGCAGGCGGTGTTTCTGCAATCGGTGTCTGGTACGAAGATGAAGAACGTAAAGTAGTTAGTCTTCTGGAGCAGGATGATGTGAAGGAAAAACTGAACTGGCTGCATAAATGGTATCAGGATGGCATCATCAATCCGATGCAAACGTTGTAACAGATGGCGGCAAGCAGTCTATTTTCGGCTCTGCACAGGGCTGGCCTGCAGCAGCTACCACATGGGCATTCAATAACGGAATTGACAAATATGATCTGACGCAGGTATTCGGGCCGATGTATGCGACCGGCACCATCCAGGGCTCCATGAATGCGATTTCTGCAAACTCCAAATATAAAGCAGAAGCGCTGAAAGTTCTGGAGCTGATGAATACAGATTCCAAGTTCCGTGATATGTGTGCATATGGTACAGAAGGCAATTACATGAAATATTCTGAGGATGGTACCGTACAGAAACTGCGTGACGACTGGAACTGGCCTTCTTATACACAGGGTACGTTCTTCATTCTGTCTACGCAAACGGACGGCGATCCGGATGCCTGGGAACAGGTTAAGAAACAGAATGAAACCGCTGTTTCCTCTACCTGCCTTGATTTGCACTGGATATCACGGATATCCAGAATGAAGTTGCAAACTGCAATATGGTATGGGATAAATACAAAAATGATATGCTGACCGGTGCGTCGGATCCGGAGACTGCAGTTCCTGCCTGCATCGAAGAACTGAAGGCAGCGGGTCTGGATAAAGTCATCGAAGAAGCACAGAGACAGATTGATGAGTTTTTTGCCAAATAAACAGCATCAGATTGTATAAAAGTGATAATGCACAGCATGATAGGCTCTCTCGGCATAAAATCCGGAGAGCCTATTATATATAGGAAAAAAAGAGTTGAGAATATGAAAAAAGCAAAAATTATATTCAAAACGTTAGGTGCATGCAACTTGTCCTTATACAGCTTTTTACATTCTTAAAAAGCGATGTGCCGAAATCTGGTGAAAAACTGTGTAAAAAGTGCACAAAAAAATAAAAAGAAATTGTACACCTGAACTGGATTTTTTATACCAATATATAATAAATTTTAGGTTGTAGAGTCAAATTGACTAAGTTATAATGGCAATATAGTTTCCGAGTAAAGGAATTTACGTGAGGAATCTGCGAAGAAGGAGGAAAACGGAAAATGAGTAACGAAAAGACTGGCCGCAGAGGCAAGAAACGCATCTGGGGTAAAGACGACACAGAGCTGTCGTTATTGGCACTGCCGACTACCATCTGGTATTTGCTGTTCTGCTTTTTGCCGATGTTCGGTATTATCATCGCATTTAAGAACTACAAGGTATACGGTATTTTTAACAAGCTTTATTAAAAGTGAATGGGTGGGATTTAACAACTTTAAATTCCTGTTTTCCTCAAAGGATATCTGGCTGATCCTGCGTAATACGCTGGGATATAATGTCATTTTCATTATCCTTGGCATTGTGGCACCGGTTGCTGCAGCAATCGCAGTTGGACAGCTCCACAGCAAGAAGCTTGCAAAAGCGTATCAGACTGCGATGTTCATGCCTTACTTCCTGTCCTGGGTCGTTGTAAGCGCACTGGTTTGGGCATTCCTGTCTTATGACAAGGGTCTGATCAACGGTATGCTGGAGTCCTGGGGAATGGAACGTCAGCAGTGGTATATGAAGCCTGCTATGTGGCCTCCGTTCCTGGTATTTATGAACCTGTGGAAGGGTCTTGGCTACGGAATGGTCGTTTATCTGGCAACCATCACCGGTATTGACAAGACCTATTATGAAGCAGCCGGTATCGACGGCGCTACGATCTGGCAGCAGATCCGCTACATCACTCTGCCTCTGATGAAGACCGTTATCATCATGATGTTTATCATGGCAGTAGGACGTATTTTCTACTCCGACTTCGGTCTGTTCTATCAGGTGCCCAGAGATTCCAATACGCTGTACAATTATGTATATACTCTGGATGTATATGTTTTCAAACAGTTGAAAACTTCGACCACCGGTATGGCGTCCGCTGCGGCCTTTGTACAGTCTGTTGCCGGATGTATTACGATTCTGACGGCGAATGCGATCGTTCGTAAGATTGACCGTGAGAGCGCAATGATTTAAGGGAGAAGAACAATGGAAACAACGAAAAAAATTAAAAGAGTAAACAAAGACGAGCCTACCGGGTTCGACCGGTTCAACCGGGTATCCAAAGGCGCTAACGCTGTACTGAATATCATTTTCATTATTATGTCGCTGCTGTGCGTAATACCGATCCTGCTGGTTGTTGCAATTTCTTTTTCTGCTGAGGATTCCATCACAGAATACGGATATCGCTTCATCCCCAAGATCTTCTCTCTTGAGGGCTACACATTCCTGGCTTCTCAGAGCACGATGCTGCTGAGAGCACTGGGTGTCTCTCTGTTTGTAACGATCGTTGGCACGGTTCTGGGTGTTATGCTGACAACTCTGATGGGCTATGTACTTTCCCGTCCGAACTACAAATTAAACGGTTTCCTTACAATGGTGGTATTTATCCCCATGGTATTTAATGGCGGTCTGGTTTCCACCTACTTCGTAGTCAGCCAGCTGCTGGGCTTAAAGAACACGATATGGGCACTGATTCTGCCTCTGGCAGTTTCGTCCTTTAACGTTATCATCTGTCGTACCTTCTTTAAGACAACAGTTCCGGAATCCCTGATCGAATCCGCGAAGATGGACGGCGCATCTCAGCTGACGATTTTCAGCAGAATCGTTCTTCCGATTTCGCTGCCGGTACTGGCAACTATCGGTCTGTTCCTTTGCTTCGCATACTGGAACGACTGGTATCAGTCCATGCTGTACATTGATAACACCAAGCTCCTTTCCCTGCAGGCTCTGTTAAACCAGATCCTGACCAATATCCAGATGCTGGTACAGAATGCAGCAACACTGGGTGCATCTGCAGCAGAAATGCTTGCAAAGATGCCGAAGGAAGCGGCTCGTATGTCTATCGTAGTTATTATCGTATTGCCTATCGCCTGCGCATATCCGTTCTTCCAGCAGTACTTCATTTCCGGTCTGACGGTTGGTGCGGTTAAGGGCTGATATTCCCTATATTATCTGTGTGTTTTAATTTGATATCCTGCCGGAAGAACCGGCTGTGGTATAGAAACGGGCTCTCTGCATACAGGGAGCCCGATTTTAGGAGGAGACATTATGAAAACAAGAGCATGAACAAGATTCTTGCCCTGGGCGTTGTTGCCGCTATGACAGCTGGAATGCTGGCAGGCTGTGGCAGCTCTGCGTCCACAACTGACGGCGCTGCAGCCGGAACAGAAGCTGCTTCTAATTCTGCAGCAAGCAATGGTGAAGTGCCTACCCTGGTATGGTGGACTGTAGGCGGAACACCTGCAGACGATTTCGATCAGGCTGTATCTCAGATCAGCGATTACGCAGAAGAAAAGATCGGCGTAAGAATCGATGTTAAGATCGCAGGCTGGGCAGATTACGACACCAAGATGAACAACATCATCAACACCGGCGAATACTTCGACCTGATGTTCGTAAACAACACAAACTACACCAAATTTGTAAACCTGAACGCTCTGGAGAACATCACAGACCTTGTTCAGTCTGAGACACCGGATCTGTACAACTTCATCCCTGCAGACCTGTGGGAAGGTGCCAAGATTCACGGTAATGTATATGCAGTACCGACCTACAAGGATTCTTCCCTGACCCAGTTCTGGATGCTGGATGATGCTTATGTACAGAAGTATAACATTGATGTAGACAGCATCAAAGATTATGCAACCTTAAATGACGCTCTGCAGACCATCAAAGAGGGGGAAGGCAAATCTAAATACCCGATGCAGCTGGCTCAGGGCTCTACCTTCAACGGCTTCTTCAACAACTATGACGGTCTTGCTTCCGGTCTGCAGCCCATCGGCGTAAAATATGACGATGCAAGCCGCAAGGTTGTATGCACACTGGAGCAGGATGATATCATGGACGGCTTAAACTGGCTGCACAAATGGTATCAGGACGGCATCATCAATCCCGATGCTAACGTTGTAACAGACGGCGGTAAAGGTTCCATCTTCGGTTCTGCACAGGGCTGGCCTGCAGCAGCAACCACATGGGCATTCAACGCGGGTATTGAGAAGTATGACCTGACTCCAGGTATTCAGGACCTCTGTACACAACCGAGACCATTCAGGGTTCTATGAACGCGATCTCTGCAAACTCCAAGTATAAGACAGAAGCGCTGAAGGTTCTGCAGCTGATGAACACAGATTCCAAATTCCGTGATATGTGTGCATATGGTACAGAAGGCAACTACATGGAGTACGCAGAAGACGGCACAGTACAGAAGCTGCGTGATGACTGGAACTGGCCTTCCTATACACAGGGGCTTCTTCTTCATCCTGTCTACTCAGGCGGATGGCGATCCGGATGCATGGAATCAGGTAAAAAGAGCAGAAACGAATCTGCTGTATCTTCTACCTGCCTGGGCTTTGCTCTGGATGTAACCAATATCCAGAACGAGATCGCAAACTGCAACACTGTTTGGGATAAGTACAAGAATGACCTGCTGACCGGTGCATCTGATCCGGCAACTGCAGTTCCTGCTTGTATCGAAGAGCTGAAGGCTGCAGGCCTGGATACCGTTATCGAAGAGGCACAGAAGCAGGTTGACGAGTTTTTGCAAACTAATCTGCAGGGGAAGAATGCCGGATGCAGAAGAAACTGTAAAAGGTGAAGTAACATTTCCCTGTCATATTGATTGGATAAGGAACTAAAGACAGGCCGTCCGAACTTTGGTTCGGGCGGCTCTTTTTCCATAACAGCTCCTTTGCGTTTTCCCATGTACAGATAACCTGTCCCCATGCAGATCTGTGCATGGGAAAGCACGAAGAACACAGCGTCCGCAGAGTGGTCACGCTTGCAAAGTCTATATAGACAGGATATAATCGAGCTAGGAATAGGGATCGGAAAGCTGCGGCTTCGCAGAAGATGTATGACACAGGAGAAGACAGCAAATGAGCAAAGGCCACAGTACATTTTTGGAATATCGGATCTATCGGAAAAAATTTCTTGGGACAATCATCGTAGTCATTGTGCTTTGCCTGAGCGCGTTTTCGGGCGTTCTGTTTTTCTTTATCCGCAACTGGATCAATGATGTGCAGATCCAGTCTCAGTACCGCTTCCAGCAAAAGGAGCGCCAGCTGGAAAATATTCAGACCTGGACACTTGGTCCTATGTGGAAGGCTTGTACACCGATACGGCGCTGATGGAAGATTTAAAGGCATTGTTTGGCGCTGTGAACAATCAGGACTACATCGCAAAGCGCCGGGAAAACAGTTTGAACAGTGATTCGGAAATCCGGTATGTGCCGTCAGATATCAAGAAGCTGTTTTTAGATGGCAGGACGAAGATTTGCGGTGTAACGCTGCGGTCGGATAACGGTATAAAAGCTCTGCGAATGACGAACTATGATTTGTGGGTGGATTTTTTGAATGTCGTACAATCGAGGATGTGAAGACAATTCCAGGATTCGGGGATATTATGGCGTCCTCTTATTCGGTTCGTGATCCGGATAACATGAGTATTTCAATGGGAACGATGGATTTCTGGATCAGCACGGCGGATTTTTTATGAGGACAATGATGAGATCAATGCTTCCTGGGGGATTTTCGATGCAGATGGGGGATATGCTTGCCCACAGCAAGATGAGCCCACAGCAGGAAGCAGAGCTGGCCCTGGGGGGGTGCAGTTTGACTGGCTGGAGAATACCGGCAGCCGGAGGACTTTTTTTACAAAACATACATCCAACCAGGGAACGTTTTCCTATGTTGTCATAAAAAGTATCGGAGAGCTGGTGGCGGATAATCGTTATGTCGTTGGCGTGATAGGGACAACACTGTTTCTGATAGCCTTTGGGATCATTCTGTTTACCAATATGCAGCTGAAAGCGGATTATGAGTTTCTTTCCAAGATCATTCATATGCTTTCGCACATGGAATCCGGTGAGTTTGCGGATGTTCAGGAGGAAGATTTAAGCAGCGAGCGGCGCAAAAATGAATATGGCATGATCGCAGTTGCCCTAAAGGATGTGGGTGCAAAACTGCAGGGTCATATCCAGCGGGAATATGTCTGGAAGCTGAAGGAGCAGGAGACTCAGATGCGTGCACTGCAGCATCAGATCAACCCGCATTTCTTATATAACACACTGGAAACGCTGCGCTCCAGGGCGTTGCTGGAAGGAGACCGGGATACGGCGGATGCGATCGCATTGCTTGGGGCTCTGTATCGTGCCAGAACCCATACGAAGGATACCATCACGCTGGGAGAAGAGTTTAAGCTGCTTGAAATGTATCTAAAGATCATGGAGCTGCGGTTTGGAGATAATTTCTTCTATCAGGTCGAGCTGGAAGATGCACTCAGAGAAATCCCGACGGTGAGTTTTTGGCTGCAGCCCCTTGCGGAAAATTTCTTTACTCATGGCTTTGACCGGGAGAGCATGTATAATCTGCTGATCATCAGCGGACATCCACAAGGCTCGGACACCGTGATCGAAATCATGGACAATGGCTCCGGTGTTCCTGCAGATCAGCTGGAGCAGGTACAGAAGACGATGCGCGAAGGAAATGACGATCCGGAAGCGGATATCGGACTGAGAAACGTATATATGCGTTTGAATTATTTTTATGGAAATGGTTTTAAGATGGAAATCGGGAATAACCCGGAAGGGGGATTTAAAATTTCTATCCTGATACCGGGAAAGGTGGAAGAAGATGTACACATTGGTGATCGTGGATGATGAACCTGCCATTGCCGAAGGCATTTGCAGGCTTTGACTGGAAATCTCTTGGCTTTGAACGAATCCGGACCGCCAGAAGCTGTTTTGAAGTGGTATCCCATGTGGTGGACTGGAAACCGGATGTCTGCCTGGTGGATGTACGGATCGGCAATGAATTTGGCTATGAACTGATTAATTGTTTAAATGGAATGGGTGTCAAATCCAACTATATTATGATGAGCGGATATGACGATTTTCAGTATGCCTGTGAAGCACTGCGTTGCGGCGCAGTGGATTATCTGTTAAAGCCCCTTTGATAAGGATCAGCTTCAGAAGCGCATTGAACAGGTTGTGGTAGAAAACCTGCACGGAACTGTGCAGCTGGAGGTGCGTAAAAACGAAGATCCGATCCTGCGGCGGCCCTATGAGGAATTTTCCCCGCTGATCCGTAAGATCGTTATGATCGTGGCAATGGAATATGGGCAGCATATTTCCTTAAAAAAGTATAGCCGACCGATTCCGGATGAATGCGACCTATCTTGGTCAGATTTTTTTATCAAGGAAACAGATATGAAATTTTCGGAATACCTGATGGCATACCGGATGTATGTCGCGCGGGAGAGGATTCTAAATACCGACGACAAGATTTCTTCGGTAGCCGCGGAAGTAGGATATTCCAACATGAATTATTTCTATCAGCATTTTCATAATTATTATGACAGCACACCTTCCGAAATGAGAGCGGGGAAAAATTGAAAACTGCAGAAAATGATTTTCTGTTGTTATAAAAAATGGGGAAAAGGAGCAACTCACAAATGAGAGTATTACTGTTTGACATTGATACGCTGCGGGCGGATCATATGGGCTGTTATGGCTATGGCAGAAATACCACACCTGTAATGGATGAAATTGCAAAGGAGGGAGTGCGGTTCGATGATTATTACTGCCCGAATGCACCGTGCCTTCCGTCCAGAGCATCCATGATCAGCGGACAGTATGGAATTCATAACGGAATTGTGGGGCATGGCGGTACAGCTGCGGATATGCGTCTGCAGGGGAATCACCAGAAGCTTTACGGATGACATGTCTGAGAACGGACTGTTCATGCAGTTTAGAAGAGCCGGAATGCATACGGTTTCCTTCTCTTCCTTTGCAGAACGTCACAGTGCATGGTGGTTTAATTCCGGTTTCAATGAATGCTACAACGTAGGCAGGAGAGGCAGTGAGTCCGCAGAGATGGTAACTCCTCATGTTCTGGACTGGCTGGAGAGAAACGGCAAGAAGGATAACTGGATGATGCATGTGCATTACTGGGATCCTCATACCCCCTGATCGTACACCGGCAGATTATCCGAGCCAGTTTGCGGATACGCCGCTTCCGGATGACTGGATCGACGAGAAGACCTTTGAAGAGCACCTGCTGCACATCGGACCCCACTGCGCAAACGAGATCAATATGTGGAATGATGATACGTTTCCTCAGTGGCCAAAAGCACCCGGTAAGCTGACAACTCTGGAAGAGGCAAAGCACCTTCTGGATCTGTATGATGACGGCGTAAAATACACAGACGATAACATCGGTCAGATCATTGATTGGTTGAAGGAGAATGGTCTGTATGATGACGATCTTGCGATCATTATCACAGCGGATCACGGCGAAGACCTTGGCGAGTTTGGTATCTACGGAGAGCACGGCACTGCGGATGAGCCGGTTTGCCGTATTCCTATGATCGTTCGCTGGCCCGGCATGCAGAAGGGCGCAGTGGTTAAGGGCTTCTATGACAATACAGACCTGACACCTACCGTGCAGAAACTGCTGGGTACACCGATGTTTTCGGATCGTTATCATTATGACGGCAGTTCCTTTGCAAAGGCATTAAAGGATGGCACAGACTGCTCCAAGCCCTATGCGATTCTGACCCAGTGTGCCCATGTGTGCCAGAGAAGTGCCCGGTTTGATGACTATGTATATATCAGAACCGTACACGGCGGGTATCATCTGTTCCCGGAGGAAATGCTGTTCAATGTAAAGGAAGATCCTCACGAGCAGCACAACCTGGCAGAGGAGCGCCCTGACTTGTGCGCAAAGGGTGCGAAGATGATCCTCGACTGGAATGACAAGATGATGAAGACCTCTCATTACGATGTAGATCCCATGTGGACCGTAATGCGGGAGGGCGGCCCCGAGCATTGCAGAGGACAGCTGAAGTCCTATATGGAGCGTTTAAAGGGTACTCCGAGAGAGTACGGAATCGAACTGCTGAAAGAAAAATACGGAGATTGTGAATAAATGAAGGCATATCAGGATGCTTCTTTAGCTCCTGTCAGGAGGGCGAAGGCTCTCCTGGAGGAGATGACTCTGGCAGAAAAGATCGGTCAGCTCAATCAACGCCTTTACGGATTTCGGATTTATGAGCGGAAATGTGTAAATGGTGAGGATACCATCGAGCTGTCGGAGGAATTTTGTCAGGAGGTTGAAAAATACAGCGGTCTGGGAGTTTTGTACGGTTTATATCGTGCAGATCCCTGGGCGGATAAGAATTACGAAACCGGTCTGACCGGCGTGCTTTCCAAAAAAAGCATATAATCAGGTACAGCGCTATGTGCTGGAGCATTCCAGACCCGGTATTCCTGTAATGATGAGCTCGGAATGCCCACATGGACATCAGGCGCTGGACGGCTATCTGCTTCCGGTAAACCTTCTGGCCGGAGCGACCTTTGATCCTGCAATGGTACGGGCAGCGTACCGGGTAAGCGGCCGTCAGCTGCAGAACATGGGTGTGGATTTTGCTTTAATGTCGATGCTGGATGTGCTGCGGGATCCCAGATGGGGACGCAGTGAGGAATGCTACAGTGAAGATCCGTATCTGTCTGCGCGGATGGCAGAAGCTGCCGTAATCGGTATGCAGGAAAGCGGACCTGAGGTTGTAGCAAAGCATTTTGCAGCACAGGGCGAAGGAACCGGCGGCGTCAATGCGAGCGCGGCAAGAATTGGAGAACGCGAACTTCGGGAAATTCATTTTCCTCCGGCAGCGGCTGCAATCAAGGCAGGAGCCAAGGGCATCATGGCTGCCTATAATGAGATCGACGGCGTTTACTGTCACGCAAATCGCTGGCTGTTAAATGATGTCATCCGCAAGGAGATGGGCTTTGACGGTATCGTGATGTCTGATGGTGTTGCCATCGATCAGCTTGACAGCATGACTGGTGATAATGTGGTGTCCGGTGCGCTGGCCCTGCAGTCAGGCGTGGACGTCGGTCTGTGGGATGAGGCGTTTGGCAAACTGGAAGAAGCAGTACGCAGAGGTCTTGTAAAGGAAGCCCAGATTGATCAGGCAGTGCTGCGTGTGCTGACCCTCAAATTCGAGAGAGGACTGTTTGAGCATCCTTACCTCGAAGAAGAGGGAGAGATCCATATGGATTATGCACAGAATCCGGAGAGTGTACAGCTGGCGCGGGAAGGGCTTGTAATTCTGCAAAATAAAAACCAGGGGCTTCCCTTTTGGGAAAACCAGGCATCCGGTAAAAAGATCGCTGTGGTCGGACCAAATGCAGACGATCTGTATAACCAGCTGGGTGACTACACACCTCCGCTGCGCAGGGACGACGGTATCACGGTATTGGACGGCATGAAGCTGATTTTCAAAGAATCTGATATCCGGTTCTCACAGGGATGTTATCTGAGAAAACGAGATGAAAACCTGCTGAAAGAGGCAGTGGATACTGTGAAAAACAGTGACATTGTGATCTGTGTGCTGGGCGGTTCCTCGAGCCGGTTCGGCGGTGCAAGTTTTGACACAAACGGCGCGGCGCTTTTAGATAATGCTGCGGCCGACGACAAGGGGACGCTGATGGACTGCGGAGAGGGAATGGACTGCAGCGACCTTGAGCTTCGGATGCGCAGCTGGAGCTGTTAAAGGCATTGAAAGAAACCGGAAAAACTGTGATCGCAGTTGTGATCTGCGGTCGCCCGCTGGTGTTGACCCAGGTGTGTGAGCTGGCAGACGGTGTAATCCTTGGATTTTATCCCGGTCCCAGAGGCGGACAGGCAATTGCAGAGGTGATCTCAGGAAGAGTTGCTCCCTCCGGAAGACTTCCGGTTTCCCTGCCGCGATCGACAGGACAGGTTCCTGTTTATTACAATTATAAAAAATTCCTACCGGGCGATGACCTATATGGATGAGGAGGCAGGACCGCTGTTTCCCTTTGGCTACGGACTTGGCTATGGGACCTTTGAATGGGTGAGCCTGCAGCTTAAGCACAGAACGGTGCAATGTGGCTGCGTTGGAAAATAAGCCTGACCATCCGCTTTTTCTGTAAAAAATACCAGTGAAAGAGGCGGCTATATCGTACCGCAGATTTACGTGACGGACGTTGCAGCATCCACGGTACGGAGAGTGAAAGAATTGAAAGCATTCCAGAAGGTATGGCTGGATGCAGGACAGGAAAGAACCGTTTCCCTGCAGCTTGGCAAGGGAGGCATTCTGCCTGTGGAATCAGAAGATGAAGTATGTTGCGGAACCTGGAGTATTCCGGATTGAGCTGTCTGACAGCGCGCAAACCATATGGAAAGGAGAATTTACATTATGTATTTAATTCCCGCTCCGGCGAAGCTGGAGAAAAAAGAAGGCCGTTTTATCTGGCCTATGACAGATATGTGACGGTAGATCAAAGCTGCAGCCAGCTGGTGACCCGTCAGGCGTCCCTGTTTTGTGACGGCGCAGAAAAAGAACTGGGCTACCGTCCCCTTCTGACAAAGAGGAGCTGCCCAGGCTGGTGATGTCGTTTTCAAGCAGGATGACACCATGAAAGCCCAGAGCTATGTGCTGGATATCACCGAGGATGCAATTGTACTGACCGGCGATGAGGCAGGTCTGTGGCATGGTATGCAGACGCTGCTGCAGATCCTCGAGCAGGAAGGCGCATGCCTGTCCGCTTTACATATCGAGGATGCTCCGGCAATTGTAAACCGCGGCTATTACTTCGACTGCACCAGAGGACGTATTCCGAAGCTTTCCTGGTTGAAGCAGCTGGCTGACCGGATGGCTTATTACAAGTTAAACCAGTTACAGCTGTACGTAGAGCATTCCTATTTGTTCCGCGGTATGACAGAGCTGTGGAGAGATGACACTCCGCTGACTGCAGAAGAGATCATGGAGTTTGACCGTTACTGTGCAGAGCGCGGCATCGAGCTTGTACCGTCCCTGTCCAGCTTTGGACACCTTTACAAGCTGCTTTGCTCCAGAGAATACTCTCATTTATGCGAGCTGGAGGATTCCGAAGGAAAACCCTTCTCCCAGACCGGCAGAATGGCACACCACACGATCAACACCTCCGATCCGGAGAGCCTGCAGCTGATCGAAGGTATGATTTCCGAATATATGGAGCTGTTTACCTCCAGACAGTTCAACCTCTGTGCAGATGAGACCTTTGACCTGGGCAGAGGACGCAACAAAGAAGCAGTGGAAAAGCTGGGCAAGGACAGAGTTTATATCGATTATATTAAGAAGCTGGCTCAGTTCTTACTGGATAACGGCCGTCGGCCCATGTTCTGGGGGGATATTATCGTCGGCTTCCCGGAGATGATCAAAGAGCTTCCCAAAGAGATCATCTGCTTAAACTGGGGTTATATGTGGAACCAGCGGGAAGAAGAGACAAAGTGGATGCACGAAGCAGGAGCGGTTCAGTATTGCTGCCCCGGCTGCTGTGGATGGAATGAATTTTCTGCACTCAACTGGTACGCATACAACAACATCATGAGATTGTGTACCTATGCAAACAAGTACGGTGCGATCGGGCTGTTAAATACGGACTGGGGCGATTATCTGCATGTCAACCATCCCGATTTCACAAGAGTCGGCATGATTTACGGTGCAGCGTTCTCCTGGAACAGCAATATTCCATCCTACGAGGATATCAACCGTCAGATTTCCAGAATCGAATATCGGGACAGCAGTGAGAACTACCTGGCTGTTGTAGCAAAGATTCAGGAAAACAGCGGCTACGACTGGAATGTTGCAGTACGCTACTGGGAAATGAAGCGCGGTCTGCATGAACAGGATGAAGTCAGCGTTGGCCTGATGAAGGAACGCATCGGTCAGATGGATAACATCGATCAGAAGGACGCAAATCTGAAAGAAATCGCAAGAGAGCTGTATGCACAGATCGAGCAGATGGACAGCAGCAAGCGCGCACTGGTAATGCCCCAGATCGTTGCAGTGGATGCGATCCGTATCTTTAACCAGATCGGCAAATTCGCAACTGCGGATGTGCTGGGCTGCACCTATGAGAATATGCCGGACAGCTGGGCACTTGCCAAGGAGCTGGAGACATGGTTCTATTTTTACAAGAGAGTATACCGCAGCATCAGTGAAGAATCTGAACTGCGTTATATCCAGGAGCTGGTATGCTGGTATGGAGATTACCTGCGTCAGATCAAATAACAGAATGTACGAAAGGAAAGGGAACAGCAATGAAACAGCAGTTTTTACATGAAAACTGGGAAATGCGGCAGATCGGCAACGACGAATTCCTGCCTGCAGCCGTACCCGGAAGCGTATACGGCGACCTGCTTTCCAACGGGAAAATGGAAAACCCGTTCTGGAAAGACAATGAAAACGATGCCTGCGAGTTGATGGAGGAAGACTACGAATATGTTTCTCACTTCGATTGTGAGGACGGCCTTTTAGACAGCGACCGCGTAGTGCTGCGTTTTGACGGGATCGATACGGTCGGCGACGTTTATTTAAATGAAATCCATCTGGGCAGCCCTCTGAGCATGCATCGTGTATGGGAATATGATGTGAAGGAAATCCTGCATGATAAGGACAATGAATTGAAGGTTATCCTGCATTCTCCCAACAAATGGATTCGTGAAGCCTTCAAAAAATGCCGCACCCTGGGCAATGACGATACCTTCGAAGGTTTCGTACATCTGCGTAAGGCACACTATATGTTCGGCTGGGACTGGGGCGCACATCTTCCGGATGCCGGTATTTTCCGTCCGGTTTCCTGTTGGCATCAACACTGCAAGAATTGACAGTGTATACATTAAGCAGACCCATGAGCGCACCGGCGAGACAGAGCCCGGTACCGTTCGTCCCATCACAAAATCCGTTACTCTGACCTTCGACGTGGAGCAGGAGGTCGTGGGCAATGCAGAGAGAGGACCGAAGTTAAAGAACATTACCGGCGGTCATACCTGCAAAAAGTGCGGCAAGGCTTATACCTACACCGTAGAGATCACTGCTCCGGATGGAAGCAAGACGCTGTATGAGAACTCTCCGGTTGAGGTCAAGATCGACGATCCCAAGCTGTGGTGGCCGAACGGCTACGGCGAGCAGAACCTGTACGAAGTAAAGGTTACCCTGTTTAGCGACGGCGTTGCGCTGGATGAGTGGACCCGCAGAATCGGTCTGCGCACCATGACCATGCACATCGAAAAGGACGAATGGGGCGAGTGCTTCGCACATCAGGTAAACGGTGTGGATGTCTTCGCAATGGGCGCTGACTATATTCCAGAGGATAATCTGCTTGGCAGAGTGAATCCTGAGACCACCAGAAAGCTTCTGGAAAAAGCAAAATTTGCAAATTACAACGCGATCCGGGTATGGGGCGGCGGTTACTATCCCTCCGACTGGTTCTATGATATCTGTGATGAGCTGGGTCTGATGGTTTGGCAGGACTTCATGTTCGCGTGCGCAGTTTATGAGCTGACACCTGAATTCGAAGCAAACATCCGTCAGGAATTTATCGAGAATGTAAAACGTCTGCGCCATCACGCATCTCTGGGACTGTGGTGCGGCAACAACGAAATGGAACAGTTCGTATTCGAACGTAACTCCTGGCTGACCAAGCCCTCCGAAGTCAAGGATTACTTCCTGATGTTCGAGCGCATTATCCCGGAAATCGTTCATGAGTACGATCCGCAGACCTTCTATTGGCCTGCAAGCCCGTCTTCAGGCGGCTGTCTGGACGAGCCTAACGATCCGAACCGCGGCGACGTACATTACTGGAAGGTATGGCACGGAAACCGTCCGTTCACCGAGTACCGCAAATACTTCTTCCGTTATCTGTCTGAGTTTGGTTTCCAGGCATTCCCGTCTGTGAAAACGATTGAGCAGTTTACGGATAACGAAGAGGATATGAACCCCTTCTCCTATATCATGGAGAAGCATCAGCGTCAGTACAGTGCAAACGGAAAGATCATGGGTTATATGCAGCAGACCTACAAATATCCCAACAGCTTCCCGACCTTTGTATACGCATCCCAGCTGCTGCAGGCAGACGGTATCCGTTACGGTGTAGAACACTTCCGCCGCAACAGAGGACGTTGTATGGGTGCTGTGTACTGGCAGTTAAATGACTGCTGGCCGGTAATTTCCTGGTCTTCCGTAGACTACTGCGGACGCTTAAAGGCACTGCATTACTATGCAAAACGGTTCTTCGCACCGCTGATGATTTCCTGTGAAGAGCAGGGCATGATGAGCTCCGAGGCGAACATGAACCGTGAGCATTTCGTATTCGAGAAGTCCATCCGCTTAAACGTTGCAAACGAAACCATGCAGGATCAGAACGTAACCGTTCGCTGGGCACTGCGGGATCCCGGTGCAGCTGTTTTGGAAAGCGGCGAGCAGGAGCTGACCGTTCCCGCCCTGACCAGCACATGGCTGGATAAGGTAGAGTTCCCGGATGCGGATATCTTCTCCCATTATGTAAGCTACGAGCTGATCTGCGACGGCAAGGTTGTATCCGAGGGTACGGTAAACTTCTCTTATCCGAAGTATTTCCGTTACGAAGATCCCGAGCTTACCTGCCGCGTAGAGGGCGATGAGATCGTTGTATCCGCAAAAGCATATGCAAAGAGCGTTGAAATCCTCAACGAGAACGAAGACCTCGTTCTGGAAGACAACTACTTCGACTTAAATGCAAATGAGAAGCGTGTGAAGGTGATCTCCGGCAGTACCGAAAACCTGCGTCTGCGCAGCGTATACGATATTCGCTGATCGAAAGCATGGCACGCAGGCCCATAGGAAGGCCTGGCGTACCGCGCAGTTAGGAAGGCCGGTGCACAGACGGTTGTGCACCGGCGTTTTCATCGTATAGGAAACTTCGTTTCCATACGATAAAACGCTCCGCGAGGATGCGCACTTTCGGCGCAAGGGTAGATGGTTGCTGAAGCAACCGCGCCTCGGCGCGAGAATGTGCCAAGGCACATTCTTTTTTAAAAATCAGGATTATGGAAGAAAACAATCGGGAGGGACGCTTACTATGTTATTCCATAAAAAAGAAAAGGCTCTGGAGGGACAACAGGCGGGGACAAAACCGGAGAAGCCAAGGAAAGTGCGCTGGTCGGAAAGAAGAGAACCGTCAGAAGCGGGGCTGGAAAGGTTTCAGGATTATCTGCAGACCTATTCCACGAACAAAGACCATCCGATAAAAATCCTATGCAGTTTTTATAAAGGCAAGCAGAAGAAGCTGGTAGAAACAGGATTTTTCCTGATCCTGCAGCGCTCTCCGATCTGGATCATTCCGATTGCAACGAGCAACATCATCAATGCGGCGACGAATCCGGATGCAGGCTCCCTGGAGATCATCCTGCTGAATGTGATGGTTGCACTGCTCTTTATTATGCAGAATGCAGGAACGAACTATCTGGCAACGGTTGCATTTGCCAGCGTCAACAGAGGAATCGAAGGCTCTTCGAAATGCAATGGTCAGAAAGCTGCAGCAGCTCTCCATCATGTTCCACAAGGAAGTACAGTCAGGACGTCTGCAATCAAAGATCATGCGAGACGTGGAAAATGTTACGGAGCTTTTGAACCAGATTTTCAGAACCCTGTTCTTTTCTTTGTCCTGGATATTTCCGTGATCATTGTCATTACCCTGCGGAAAAGTCCGATGGTATTTCTGTTTTTCCTTGTGGTCGTACCCTTTGCAGTTCTGACGATGCGGGCATTTAAGAAGCCTGTCCGGGAGAAAAACCAGGAATTTCGAAGCGAGATGGAAAACACGCAGGGTGCAGTTGCCGAAATGCTTGAAATGATTCCGGTGGCGCGGGCACATGGTCTGCAGGAAGTGGAAATCAGCAAGATGAATACCTACCTGAACCGGATCGTAGACCGCGGTTACAATCTGGATCTGATCAATGCGCTCTTTCGGTGCAGTCAACTGGGTTGTATTCCAGTCCTTCCAGATGATCTGTCTTGCCTTTTACTGCGTATCTGGCAGTCAAAGGCAAAAATTTCGGTTGGCGAGGTTGTTCTGTATCAGACCTACTTCACCTCTCTGGTGGGACAGATTTCGACGCTGATCAATATTTATCCGCAGATCAGCAAGGTTTGGGAGTCTGTCAAGTCCATCGGCGACATCATGGGCAACAGCCATGTGGAGGAAAACAATTCCATTGTGCCGCTGGGGAATTAAAGGGCGCAGTAAAATTTGTCAATGTGGATTTTAAATATCCTGACAGCGATAAAAAAAAATACGCTGAGCGATTTCACCCTGGATGTAAAGCCTGGGGAGAGCATTGCGCTGGTGGGAGAATCGGGCGCCGGAAAATCTACGGTTCTGAACCTGCTGATCGGCTTTATCCCTCCGGTCAGCGGAAAGATCCTGATCGACGGCATCAATATGGTCAATCTGGATATCAATGAATATCGTCATCAGATCGCAGTCGTGCCGCAAAATACAATCCTGTTTTCCGGAACGATTCTGGACAATATCGCTTACGGTCTGGAACATGTGACGGAAAAGGAAGTGATGGAGGTCATAAAGGATGTCGGACTGGAGGATATGATCGAAAAGCTTCCGGATGGCATCTATACGCAGCTGGGAGAACACGGGGATAAGCTTTCCGGCGGTCAGCGTCAGAGAATTTCCATCGCCAGGGCACTGATTCGTAAGCCGAAGATCATCGTATTCGATGAAGCCACGAGCGCGCTGGATTCTGCCTCCGAGAAAAAAGTTCAGGAAGCGACCAGCAACATGATGAAAAACTGCACGACCTTCCTGGTAGCACACAGACTTTCCACGATCCGCAATGCGGACAGGATCGTTGCGATGCGGGACGGTAAGATTGTCGAAGTCGGCAGCTACGACGAGCTGATGGAAAAGAAAGGATATTTCTACGAGCTGAAAGCACTGCAGTCCTGACGCTGCAGCGTAGCTCGCCGTGGGTGCGGTGCGCATCGACGGACGAAAAAGCGTATCGCAGGGGCGCTGAGCGCGCAGGATAGCGCGACTGGCTTGTGGAAAATTAAGGAGAAATATACGTTATGAAACAATTGAGCAAGGCAACTGGATTCGGCTGGCGTGCTTCAGCAAAAAATCCATTCTCTTTTATCTGGTGCCGCTGATTTTGATGCAGCTGCCCGATCCGGCAAAAGGCAATGCCATGGTTATTTTGGTTATGTTCGTCAATCAGGTCTTTATGGGTGTCGTTGGCTGGCATTCGAACTACTTTGGCAAATGGGGTATCTATATTCCGATGGTGCTGATCGTCCTGTATGGGATTTCAGAAGTCCTTTTCTTTGGGGGAATCGGCTGGAATATGGAGATCAATTACCTTCAGACTGCCTATATCATCTATTTCTTAAAACGGATTATGAACAAGAGACAGCGGATGCAGGAACAAAAGAATCAGGTAAACTTCCCGAAGGGAATGGGGAGAAAGTAATACAATGGACGGCGGATTATAAAAATCCGCCGTCCATTGTGATAATCTGCCCGGTTAAGTAAAGGGGCGATTCTGCAAGCTTTAACGCAAGCAGTCCGACTTCCTCAGGCTGTCCCAAGCGGTCTGCGGGGATCTCTTCGATCAGTGCCTGGAGTTCCTCTTCAGAAAAACAGCGGTTCATGTCGGTGTCGATGACGCCGCAGGCAATGGCGTTTACTGCAATATTGCTGGGCGCAAGCTCCTTTGCCAGTGCGCGGGTCAGACTGTTGACTGCGCCTTTGGAGGCGGAGTAGGCGGTTTCCATTGAAGCGCCGACATTGCCCCAGACGGAGGAGATATTTAAAATCCGCCCGGAGTGGCGGTGCAGCATGAGTGGAACGGCGAGCTTACAGGTATAAAAGCAGGCGTCCAGATTGGTTGACATAACTCTGTGCCATTGGTCAGGGGACATGTCTGTTAAAAGTCCGATATGGGAAATTCCGGCATTGTTGACTAAAAGATTGAGACGGCGGATCGGGGCAAAAAGTTCCCTTACCGTTTCATAGTCGCCGAGGTCGCCGATAAAAGCGGCTGCCTGGATTGAATAAGCTTCGGAAAGGCTTTTACAGAGCGTTTCCAGCTTTTTCCCGGTTCTGGCGGCAGGTTAAAATCAGGTCATAGCCTGCCTGCGCAAAGGTTTCGGCGATCGCTTTTCCGATACCGCGGGACGCGCCGGTGATCAGCGCGATGGGGCGGGAGGAGCTTTCCGCCGGAAAAATAGGGGTAAGATCAGAGTACATAAAAAATCTCCATTCCGCAGGCGTTTTCTGACACCTGGCACTACTGTGATGTTACAGTTTACACGTAGCTTCCATGGCACGAGGAAACTGTAATACTAGGATCAGCGTAGCACAGATTTCTTGCGTTGTCACTTGTGAAAATGCCGGATTTTGCGTATACTTTTGAAGAGGCAGTCGGCGCACAGGAAACAGTAACGATTCCAATGGTGCAAGCGTTGTCTGCAGAATGGAGGAATTATGTACGATTTAATCATTATCGGTTCCGGTCCTGCGGGGCTCGGGGCGGCAATATATGGAAAACGGGCGGGATATTCCACGCTCGTGCTTGAAAAAAATCCCATGAGCGGCGGTCAGGTGTTAAATACCTGTGAGGTGGATAACTATCTGGGGCTTCCCGGTATCAACGGCTTTGACCTCGGCATGCAATTTCGGGAGCATGCGGACAGACTCGGTACGGAATTTGTGGAAGCGGATGTGACCGGAATCAAAAATTTGCCGGACTGCAAAAAGGTTCTGACGTCGGCTGGGGAGTTTACGGCAAAGGCGGTCATTATTGCAGCCGGTGCGGAGCACAAAAAGCTTGGCGTGCCCGGGGAAAAACGGCTGGCTGGCAGAGGTATTTTCCTATTGTGCGACCTGTGACGGCGCTTTTTATAAGAAGAAAGTGACGGCAGTGATCGGCGGCGGGGATGTTGCTGTGGAGGATGCGATTTTCCTGGCGGGACTTTGTGAAAAGGTTTACCTGATCCACCGCAGGGACAGCCTGCGTGCGGCAAAGAGCCTGCAGGAAAAGCTGTTTACCCTGCCGAATGTGGAGCTGGTCTGGAACGCAGCTGTAGAGGAAATCACGGGAGAAGCCTTCGTGACCGGCGTGCAGCTTTTGGATACACAGACAAAAGAAGAGCGCTTTGTCGCGGCGGACGGAATCTTTATTGCGGTTGGGATTCAGCCGGTGTCCGAGAGCTTCAAAAGAGCCTTGTAAAAACGGACGAAGCAGGCTATATCTGTGCGGGAGAGGACTGCTGCACGAGCGTACCGGGCATTTTTGCAGTCGGGGATGTGCGGACGAAAAAGCTGCGTCAGATCGTGACGGCGGTTGCAGACGGGGCAAATGCGGTCAACTCTGTGCAGGAATATTTCCAGACACGGTAAAAAAACAGCGTCCAAAGGGAAAACTGCTGGTCACCGGAGCAGCTAAAGATGCTTTGGCTGTATGAAGTCATAAAAAATTCATAAATTTGTCACAGTATTTCCGTCAGATTGCGATCTGCAGGAATTGACAAAAATAACATGGAGTGCTATAGTATATTTCGGATTTAATAATTTTGTAACAAATGTAACAATTTTGAGAATCGGGAGTAATCCATGCATTATCATAAGATTAAAATGACAGCAGCGGCTATGGCGATGGCAGTATTAGTTACCGGAAACATGCCTGCTGCGGAACTAAATACAGCGACGGTATCCGCAAAGTCTGCGATATCAGCAGTCCTGCCGGCAGCAGGCGTTGGCCTGGTATTAAATGACGGTGTTTCGGTATCGCAGATTCGTGAAGAAATTAAAAAGAGAAAAGAAGAAAAAGAGCCGGCAGAGCCGGTTGCATCCAGCGACACCAAGGCATCTGTAACACAGACAGTCGCAGAATCTGCGACAGAGGCAGAGGCTGCAGTGGAGGCAGAAAGCACAGCTGAGACGGAGATTATCGAAGCGGTAGAGCCGGTATTAAAAGAGCCTGAGACGAAGATCTCCGATGAAGAGCGTGAAAAGGAACAGGACGTTCTGATCATCGCGCAGGTCAACGATTATGTAAATATCCGCAGCACCGCCAGCACGGATGGCGAAATCGTCGGTAAGCTGTATAACAATTCTGTCGGCACGCTGGTTGCAAAGGACGGCGACTGGTATCAGGTAAAATCCGGCAGCGTAGAAGGTTATGTGAAGGCGGAGTATTTCAAGACCGGAGACGAGGCGGAAAAGATCGCAGATGAAGTCGGTCAGAAGATGGCGACTGTCAACACCGAGACCCTGAAGGTCAGAAGCGAAGCGAGTCTGGAAGCGAGCGTTATTGGTCTGGTTCCTGGAGGCGAAGAGCTTTCCGTTCTGGATGAAGAAAACGGTTTCGTCAAAGTCAGCATCGAAGAAGGTGACGGCTGGGTTTCCGAGGATTATGTCGTAGTTGCAACGGAGTATGTGACCGCAGAATCCATCGAAGAAGAGAAAGCCAGAATTGCCGAAGAAGAAAAGGCAAGAGAAGACGCAAAGAAAGCCGCGCAGGCAGCGGAAGAGCGTATGAAAGCGAAGGAAAAAGCAAAGGAAGGGAAGAATGCCGAGATAACGGATAAGAGTACTTCTTCCGAATCCACTGCTTCTCAGCAGGCGACTGTTTCATCTTCTGGTTCCGGCTTGGGACAGTCCGTTGCAAACTATGCGGTAAAGTTTGTCGGTAATCCCTATGTATACGGTGGGACAAGTTTGACAAACGGTGCGGACTGCTCCGGTTTTGTTATGAGCGTTTATAAGAATTTCGGCGTATCCCTGCCGCATTCCTCCACTTCCGACCGTTATGTCGGTTATAACGTAGGAAGTCTGGCAAACGCGCAGCCCGGTGATTTGGTTTGCTATTCCGGACATGTTGCGATTTATATCGGTAACGGACAGATCGTCCATGCCAGCACGGAAGCAACCGGTATCAAGATTTCGAACGCAAGCTATAGAACACCTGTGGCCATCAGACGTATTTTCTAAGACGGCTGCAGCAAATACGCAAAAAATAAAATAAGAAACAGATAAACCGCTGTGCAGGAATGTACAGCGGTTTTCTCATCGTATTGGAAACTTCGTTTCCATACGATAATAAACGCTCCGCGAGGATGCGCACTCGGCGCAGTGGTAGATGGTTGCTGAAGCAACCGCGCCTCGGCGCGAGAATGTGCCAAGGCACATTCTTTTTCACAGGGAGAAAGCGAAAATCTGCCCATTGTTTCAAAACACGGAAATTGTCTGATATTGATAAAAAGCAGCAATGGAATTTCAGGAGCCGGATTTGTTAAAATGCACAAGAAGAAACAAAAATGTGCGAAATAACAAAAATGAAAACTCACATAGTTATCCACATCGAAAAAAGGCGAAAAATGCGGGAAATTAAGTTATACACTATTTTATCCACATTATCCACAGACGAAAAAACCGAATCCTGTGGAATACGGAATGTCTAAAACAAACAGTTGTTTTGTGAAGTTATCACAGCAATCCAGTTTTTGTCGGCAGTCTGAAAAGAAATATAATTGTCAGAAAAAAAAGACAATTGTTTAAAATGCTCAGAAAATATTGCCTGGGACGAGGACTTATGGTATAATCTGAATAAGGATAGAGAAAGAAAGCTCTTGCAATATCCTAATTATGGACCAGAAGGGATGATGATTTTATGAAGATGATTATCAGCGGAAAAAACATTGACGTTACACCCGGTCTGCGCAGTGCAGTAGAAGCAAAGCTCGGTAAGCTGGAGCGGTATTTTACAGCGGATACGGAAATCTATGTAACATTAAGTGTGGAAAAGGACAGACAGAAAATTGAAGTGACCATCCCGATGAAAGGAAACATTATCCGGTCGGAGCAGACCAGCAGCGATATGTATGTATCGATTGATCTGGTAGAGGAAATTATCGAGAGACAGCTCAGAAGATACAAGACGAAGCTGATCGCACAGCAGCAGGCGGCTGCAAGTTTCCAGCCTGATTACCTGGAAGCGGATGAAGAAGAGGAGGAAGAGGTTAAAATCGTCAGAACCAAGAAGTTCGATATCAAACCGATGTATCCGGAGGATGCCTGCGTACAGATGGAGCTTTTAGGACACAGCTTTTTTATGTATTCTGCAATGCAGAGACGGATCAGGTAAATGTTGTTTACAGAAGAAAAGGCAATACCTACGGGCTGATTGAGCCGGAAGTATAAATCTGGACAGAGCCATTGACAAATTTGAATCAGCAAACCAAAACCGGGCGGGGGCGAAAGCTTCCGCCCGATTTTGCGGTGCGCTTTACAGCGATGTACGTTATGCCGTAAGGCGCACTGCGCAGCACTTCTGCAGTTGCCCGCCATCCTGTATTATGCTAAGATGTAACAGACACGAAAGAAGAAGGAGAAAGAACATGGCTGTTGTTTTGCTCGCTGCTTTTTTGATGATCGCCTGCCTGCTGGCGCTCAGATTTGAAAAGCAGCTGACGGCTGTCCTGCCGTTGGCAACCTGCATTCTGATTTTAATATTATATGTGCTCGCATTTTCCGGCGGCTGTCCTGGATCGATTATTTCAGCACAGCGATTGTGGTGGGAGCAGTTTTGAGAGTTCTGTTTTTATCCGGAGAAAAGAAGAAAAAGCTGTTTGCACAGCTGCGGGAGCTGTTCTTTGCGCCGTCTGTGATTGCTGCCATGGTGTTGCTGACCGGTGCAGTGCTTCTGACCGGAAATAAAATTGCAACGTGGTGGGATGACTTGAATTTCTGGGCAACGGACGTCAAGGCATTGTATGCGCTGGATGGCTTTTGCAGCGAAATATACGAATGCAGCTTCGGAGTTTGGCGATTACCCGCCGGGAATCCAGCTGCTCAAATGGTGGTTTGTTCATTTAAAGCCGGACGGCTTTTCTGAGGGGCTGATGTTTGCCGGATACTATTTCGGCGTGTTTGTTTTTCTGACGCCACTGCTTAGCAGGCTGGACGAAGCGCTGCAGACTGACAGACGGACGGTGAAGCAGCTTTTCTGGACCGTTGTGCTTGCGGTCTGCCTGGCAGCGTTTCCGAGTATGACAGAGACGTTTTACCTCGGAGGAATGTGCGCCGACCTGGTGATGGCGGTGATCTACGGTGTGATACTGATGAGCTGTCTCGAAGATCGGGCTGTGCCTGGTGCAGACACTGCCGCAGCAGACACTGCTACCGCAGACATTGCTGATGCAGCTTCCCGTTCCCGCGCCTTCTCCAACCTGCGGATCGCCCTGTATCTCGGCGTTCTGGTGCTCGTAAAGTCCGTTGGATTTTTGTGGGCGGCGTTCGCCCTCGTCTTTGTCTGGTTCTGGCGGCTGCATGGCGCAGCGGACAAAAAGAAAGAAATACGGCAGCTGCTTTGCATCACAGCACTTCCAGCCGTCAGCGGAGGAAGCTGGATGCTGTTTTGTCTGCTCATGAAGCGGGTGGCAAAACTGACCGGGGCGGCGGTTTCGATGGCGTCGGGCAACCTGCCGATCCTGCTTGAAGGAACGGTACAGAAGCTGCTGCATGCGTATGCAGAAGCATTTGCAGCACGGGCGCTGCATCGGGATGGATTTTCTTGGATCGGTGTATCGGCGCTTGCCCTGTTTGTGATTTTTCTGATCGGAATCGCATGGCTGTACCGCAGGAAGCTTCTGACCAAAACGGAGCGGAATTTCCTGTTTGTGTATGTGCCGCTGACGGGAATTGTTTTTTACGGCATCAACCTTGTGAGTCATCTGACGATTTTTGCGATGGAAACCCAGTATCTGGAAGCAACCGGGATGATCGCGTCGATCGAACGCTACAGTGCACCGTTTACAGTTGGAACGTTGTATCTGCTGTTCGGGATTTTTCTGGAACGCAGTCCGAGGCTGTGGGGAAAAATTTCGCCCTATGCAGCGCTGGCTGCAGCTGTATTGTTGTGCGCAAACTGGGGCGCTGTCTACGACGGGATGATCGGTTACCGGCAGCGCTTAGACGACGATTTGCAGGCACGGTCGAATATGATCACGGAAGCGTCGGAGGAATTTCTGGAAAAAATGTCCAAACAGGACGTGGGCAGTGGGATGCGGGTGCTGTATCTGAAAAATGCGCAGGATGCGGCGCAGTGGGTCAGAAATACCTACATTTCATTTGAGGTATCTCCGGTGTCAGTGCTGTTTGGCGGAATCGGGGAAGACACCACATCCGGACAGGTGTGGGAACTGGTGCAGGCTTCCCATGCGGGCTACTTATATGCAGATGAAACGGATGAAGCGTTAAAAGATCTGTTTGCGCCTTATACAGAGGAATTTGCGTGGAAAACGTTGTATCGAATTCAAATAAACGACGGGACGCTGATATTGGAAAGGGCGGAAGAAAGCCGACAGGGACAGCCATAAAAGGAATCAAACGGCGTTGGATAACACCAGAAGTAAGGGTACACAGAAATAGCGCAAGGAAAACATTGGAATGAAGAATACAATGGAGAAACAGATACCGGTCATTATACCGGCTTATGAACCGGATGAAAAATGATCCGCCTGCTGCAGACGCTGCAGGAATCTGGAATCGAGAGAATCGTCGTGGTGGATGACGGAAGCGGAAACGAGTATCGGAACCTGTTTGAACAGGCAAAACAGCTCGGCGCAATTGTTTTGACTCATGCGGTGAACCTGGGGAAAGGGCGTGCATTAAAAAACTGCTTTTAATGAAGTTTTAAACAGATACCCGGAGGCGATCGGAGCGATTACCGCGGATTCGGACGGACAACATACGCCCGCCTGTATTCAGAAATGTATGGAAGCGATGGAAAAAGAGCCGGAAAAGCTGATTTTAGGCTGTCGGAATTTCGATCAGGGCAACGTCCCGGCAAAATCGGAATGGGGCAACAAAATCACACGTCAGGTGCTCAAATACCTTTGCGGCGTGGCGGTATCGGATACCCAGACCGGGCTGCGCGGCATTCCGGCTGCGTTTATGCGCCATCTGATGAACGTCAAGGGCGAGCGGTTCGAGTTTGAAACCTACATGCTTCTGGAGGCCGGAGAGCAAAAGGTCGGCATTCGCGAAGTGCCAATTAGAAACGGTTTACTTAAACGATAACAAAGGCAGCCATTTCAACCCGCTGCTGGATTCAGCGCGGATTTATCTGGTATTTGCAAAATTTTTGTTTTCTTCCCTGTCATCGTGCATCATCGATCTGGTGCTGTTTGCGCTGTTTTGCAGCCTGACGAAAGAAAGAATGCCGGAGGCTGTCAGCTATATTGTGGTTTCGACCGTGCTTGCGCGCGTGGTGTCGGCGGGCTACAACTTTTTCCTGAATTACAGGGTCGTGTTTAAAAGCAGCGGCGCAGTGTGGAAATCGGCGGTGCGCTATTTTGTGCTCGCAGTCGTGCAGATGTTGGCAAGCGCCGGACTGGTCAGCCTGCTGTATGGCGTTCTGGGTGGCTCGGAGGTGGCAGTTAAGATCCTGGTGGACGTATTCCTGTTCTTTATCAGCTTCCTGATCCAGCGGGAAATCGTGTACCGTTAAAGAACGCTGCTTTCCCTTGAAAGCTGTTACAGTTTCGCGCCATTCGCAAAAAACGCTCTCCGCTACTTAAGCTCATTTTTGCTCATAAAATCCTCCGTACCTTTTTTAAAAGCAGATCTTCATGCGAGCATGAAATCTGCTCCCAAAGTACGAGTGAACTGTAACCAAAACTTAAGTCTTTCTTAGGATTTGGACGAAACGATTGACGCTTTCTGAAAAAATGGATATAATACTCTCAACAGGAAATGAGAAAACGGTTTCGGAGAAAACAGGGCAATGGAGTTTTCAGAAACCGGATTTACAGCCAGTCGTTACGCAAAACGGAGCTGCAGTTCGTTAGATGGATCGAACCACGCGGTGCTGAGCCAGCTGCCCTGCATCCATTCCGCACTGTCGTAACGGCTAGCATCGTTTTCGAAATAACTATACCACTCACTTGCCTGTGAATCCGAGTGTACAGGTAGAAAAGCCTCGGCGTAGCCCGCTACGCCTGCGTTTTTTACCTGTACACTCAAATCTGCATCCTACGTGATTAGTACAGTTATTTACGAAACGCTGCCAGGCTTTGCCCGAGGGGTCGACGGACAAATACGGAATGGGGTTTCCCGATATCCGGGAGAAAAAGTCTTGTCGTTTCAATCATTTACATTTGCCGCTTTCTGGCGGCAGCAGTAGGAGGATTTTTATGCCGTGCCGAAAAAAGGGACGGCTGGCAGTTTTGCTGATTTTCAATATCCTCTTTTTCAGTGGGCAGATCCGTTTGCGGGCATCTGGCTGCTAAGTTCTGTGTGTCTGACGTGGGGCTGTGCCCTTTTAGTGGAAAAAGGCGCAGACAGGACGAAAGCGCCGTTTTGCTGATCGGGCGTGCCTTTCTTTTCAGCTGATTCTTTTGGCAGTGTTTAAATATCTGCCGGTCTGGAATAAATCATCAACAAAACATATGGAAGAGGTCTGCAAATCGTTCATTTGGATGTTGCAGCGAAGTTCGGACTTGTCGCACCCATCGGATTTCGTTTTATACGCTGGAAGCGATCGGCTATCTGATAGACGTTTCGAGGGGAAAATATCCTGCGGAAAAAAGCTTCTGGCGCTTTGCGGCATTTCTCTCCTTTTTTCCGAACATTATGAGCGGACCGATCGAGCGTGGAGACCATTTTCTGGGACAGCTTAGAGAAATTACGAAAAAAAAGCGGCGTGAGCTTCTAAATTATGATCGGGTCATGCAGGGGCTGATTGCGATGCTGCTCGGCTATGGGATGAAGCTGATCGTCGCGCAGCGGGCGGAAATTCTCGTGAATCAGGTTTACAGCATGTATCAGGATGCCAACAGCTTTACGATGCTGATGGCGGCGCTCTTTTATGCGGTTCAGATTTACTGTGATTTTGCGAGCTATTCGATGATCGCGGTCGGTGTCGGCAGACTATTTGGCTTTGAGCTGGTCCAGAACTTTAAGCAGCCTTATTTCGCCAAAAACCTGACGGATTTCTGGCGCAGATGGCACATTTCTTTGAGCAGCTGGCTGAGGGATTATATTTATATTCCGCTGGGCGGCGGCAGAAAGGGACTTGCAGTCAGACAGCGCAATATACTGCTTGTTTTTTTCTCATCAGCGGTCTGTGGCATGGCGGCGCGCCTCAGTTTTTGGCATGGGGACTGCTGCATGGTGCCGGACAGGTCGTGCAGGATTTTTACAAAAAGGCGAAGCAAGCGGTATTCGGGGAAGCAAAAATTGGCCTGGAAAAGCTGCGGCATATGCTTTCGGTTCTGCTGACCTTTTTTACGGTGATGTGTTTTTGGATCTTTTTCCGCAGCGAATCGGTATCGATGGCAGTGATCTGTCTGAAAAATATGTTTACCAGGTGGAACGGATTTCTGTACTGGAGACAGTTTTTGTTCACGATGGGATTGGAAAAAACGCAGTTTTTCATTGCAGTCGCTGGGATTGCAGTGCTGCTTGGAATCGATTTGATTTCTGAAAAAAAGAAACAGGAGCCGGCAGTCTGGATTTATAGGATGCCGCTTCCGGTGCGCTGGGCGATCTGTCTGTTTTTGATCGGCGCAGTGTTCGTGGTCGGGCAATATGGAAAGGGCTTTGACCCGTCCGGATTTATTTATGTGGAATTTTTAAGGCGTGTGGGGAGATTAATGTGAAAAATAAGCGTGATCGCTTATTTTCACACTGCTATTGTGCCGCAGGCGTCATCAAAGTAGCTGGGATCGCAGAGCCGAACTGGATGTTCGCCTCGCGATTCCTTCGGCGCAAGCGCCTGCGGAATGGAGAATAAAATGAGAAAAAAGTGGATTCGAGGGGGCATTTTTCTGTGTCTGGTGCTCCTTTTACTGAACAATTTAAATCGGGTTCTGTGTGTCAAATCGCCGCATGGAGTCGATCAGACGCGGTATCTGTATGTGCAGCCGAAAAATAAAATCGACGTACTTTTTCTGGGCAGCAGCCACGTTCACTGCAACGTGAATACGCAGCTGCTCTGGGACGAATACGGCATGGCAGCGTACCTGATGACCGGCGCGGAGCAGCCGCTCTGGAACAGCTATTATAATCTGAAAGAAGCGTTGAAGACCCAGAAGCCGAAGCTGGTGGTGCTGGACATGTTCTGTCCGAGTCGTTTTTATGATGATTTCCAGCCGGGATGGGCAGATGAAAACCTTGACGGGATGCGGATATCCCTGAATAAGCTGGAAGCAGTGTATACAAGCGTGCAGGAGGAGCAAAGTCACTTTTTTCTGGGATTTACGGAATATCATTCCAGATATGACCAGCTGACGACAGAGGATTTTCAGAATTTCGTCTGGAATCGGAAAACGCAGGAGCGTTGGAAAGGCTACACGCCGCTAAACCGCCACGCAGAGCTGACGGAGCCGGATATGAGCCATGTGACGACATCGCAGGAAATGACCGAAAAATCAAAGGAATATTTTGAAAAAATCGTAGAACTGACGAAAAAAGAAGGCATTACACTTGCGCTGATTTCCGGACCGTATCTGTTGGAGGAAAGGGATCAGGAGGTTTACAATTCCATTGGGCAGCTGGCAGAAAAAGATGGACTGCTGTTCTGGAACACTAATACGCCTGCCCATTATCGGGAGATGGGGCTGGATTTTTCAACGGATTATGCAGACCACGCGCACTTAAACGAGGCGGGCGGCGCAAAGTACACGGCGTATCTTGGAAAGTGGCTTTCTCAAAATTACAGCTTTCCCGACCGCAGGGGACAAAAGGGCTATGAATCGTGGGAAAACCAGCTCATGAAATCCGGAGAATGAGGCCAGCGCGCTGACCGGGCGAAAGCTTTACAAAAAACGGGACTTCTGGTATGCTGTCAAATATGGTTTCGGACTGGAATGTGCGCGCCGGATGCGCCGCAGATTGGTAAAATATGCCGCTGCTGATCGACCAGGACGCGCTGCAGTGCAGGCAGGAAGCAAACAGACAGAAAGGAAATTGACATGGACATTTTAAATAAGCTCAGAGAGGAACTTCAGGTAGAGCGCTGGCAGGTAGAAGCTGCGGTCAAGCTGATCGACGAGGGCAATACGATTCCTTTATTTCCAGATACCGAAAGGAAGCAACCGGTTCTTTAAATGACGAGGTACTGAGAAATCTGTACGAGCGTCTGAACTATCTGCGCAATCTGGAGGAGAAAAAGACCTCCGTTATGGCGAGCATCGAAGAGCAGGGCAAGCTGACGGACGATCTGAAAAATAAAATTCTGGCGGCAGAAACGCTGGTTGTCGTAGAGGATTTATACCGCCCTTACCGTCCGAAGAGAAAGACGAGAGCGAGTGTTGCAAAGGAAAAGGGGCTGGACAGACTTGCCGATCTGATCCGGGAACAGAAATTTTCCGGTTCTCTGGAAGAAGCGGCAGCTGCTTATGTGAATCCTGAAAAGGCGCAGCGGATACAAAGGAAGCGTTGCAGGGCGCACTAGGATATCCTTGCGGAAGGAATATCCGATGAAGCGGATTACCGGATGTACATCCGCAAGATCACGATGGAGGAAGGAAAGCTTACCAGCACCGCGCGGGATGAAAAGGCGCAGAGTGTTTATGAGATGTACTATCAGTACGAGGAGCCGCTCAAAAGGCAGCGGGACACCGTGTGCTGGCATTGAACCGCGGCGAGGCGGAGAAATTCCTGACCGTTAAGGTGGAAGCACCCCGTGACCGTATTTTACAGTACCTTGCAAAAAAGTAATTACCGAAGAAAATCCGGTGACGGAGGCGGTACTGCGCGCCGTGATTGAGGACAGCTATGACCGTCTGATCGCCCCGGCGATCGAGCGCGATATTCGCAATGAGCTGACAGAAAAAAGCCGAAGAGGGTGCAATCAGCGTCTTTGGCAAGAATCTGGAACAGCTTTTGATGCAGCCTCCATCGCCGGACATGTAGTGCTCGGCTGGGATCCGGCGTTTCGTACCGGCTGTAAGCTTGCTGTTGTGGATGCGACCGGAAAGGTACTGGATACGAAGGTCATTTATCCGACTGCACCTCAGAACAAAGTAGAAGAAGCCAAAAAGGAATTAAAGAAGCTGATCGACAAGTACGATATTTCTCTGATCTCTGTGGGGAAACGGCACTGCGAGCCGCGAGTCCGAGCAGGTGATCGTCGATTTGATCAAAGAACTGAAAAAGCCGGTTCAGTATGTGATCGTCAACGAAGCGGGCGCATCTGTTTATTCTGCCAGCAAGCTGGCAACGGAAGAGTTCCCGCAGTTTGACGTGGGACAAAGAAGTGCGGCTTCGATCGCACGCCGTCTGCAGGATCCGCTTTCCGAGCTGGTAAAGATCGATCCCAAATCCATCGGTGTCGGACAGTATCAGCATGATATGAACCAGAAAAAGCTTGGGGAAGCCCTGGGCGGTGTGGTAGAGGACTGTGTAAACCGGGTAGGCGTGGACTTAAATACCGCATCTGCTCCGCTTTTGGAGTACATTTCCGGTATTTCCAGGACGGTTGCAAAAAATATCGTAGAATACCGGGAAGCAAACGGACGCTTTACAAACCGGAAGCAGCTGTTAAAGGTTCCGAAGCTGGGGCCCAAAGCATTTGAGCAGTGCGCAGGCTTTTTGCGGATTGCGGACGGAGAAAATCCGCTGGATGCGACGAGCGTACATCCCGAGTCCTATCCTGCGACGATGGAATTGTTAAAGAAACTGGAGCTTTCCATGGAAGATGTGCGCATGCTGCAGGCGGAAGCCAAAAAGGGACGCGCTGCGCAGAACACATCGGGCGCTGACAGCAAAAATACTTCAGGCGACGCTGCACGCCAGAATGTGTCCGCCAAAAACAAAGCAAACCGCAAGGACCGCAGACAAAACGGCTTCAACATCCGCAATACGGATACGGCGATGGGACGCGCACTGGCAGCAGCCATGCAGGGAATGACTTTGGATGCAGACAATGGCGGAACCGACAAAAAAGGAGCAAACCCATCGGGGCGGTCTGGCGCAGGAGCATTGAACGCTGCAAATGCGTCGACAGGAGCCGCTGCAGGCAGCAGCACATCCGGCAGCCAGAAGACAGCAGCCGTTTCTGCACTGGAACGCCGCATCCCGGACAAGAAAAAGCTGGCGGAAGAGCTTGGTATTGGCGAGATCACGCTGACAGATATTGTCAGGGAGCTGGAAAAGCCTGCCCGCGATCCGCGTGAGGATATGCCCCGCCCGATCCTGCGCAGCGACGTGCTGGATATGAAGGACCTAAAGCCCGGCATGGTGTTAAAGGGAACCGTCCGTAACGTCATCGACTTTGGTGTATTCGTGGATATCGGCGTCCATCAGGACGGACTGGTGCACATTTCCCAGATCACGGACCGTTTTATCAAGCATCCGCTGGAAGCCGTCAGCGTTGGGGATATCGTGGATGTAAAGGTACTGGACGTTGATCCGGTCAAAAAACGGATCGGCCTGACGATGCGGCTGGATCAGAAATAAGAAAAAAATAAATTTTCTCTTGATTTTTTATCAAAAACGTCATATACTCAACACGTTAATAAAGGTAAAGTTCTTCAGGGGTCGGGTGCAAGTCCCAACCGGTGGTATAGCCCACGCGCCTTTCGCTGTATAAGTCAGCGGGGCATGATTCGGTGATCCTTCTGCAATGGGAGCAGACGGAAACTCCGGAAGCCGACAGTACACAGTCTGGATGGAAGAAGACGATTGCTTTTTTCTGATGCGTTTTGCCGACGCAGAAGAAACCCAAAGCAAACAGCGCACAGACCCGGAAGATTTCTCTTCCGGGTTTTTATCGTATAAGGAAACTTCGTTTCCATACGATAAAAATACTCATGAGGAACTCGGCGCAGGGGTGAATGGTTGCTAAAAGCCGCCTCGGCGCGAGAATTCTTTGACAAGGAATCCCAAAGGAAGGGATATCCTGTGAAGGAAAAGGATGGCAGGATCCTGACAGGCATATCGCTGTGCAAAAGAACTTTCCTGCAAATCGAAAGGAGACTTAAAAATGAGTTCTTTATGGCAAACCGTATCTGAAAACGTAGTATTTGTATTGGAGTTTCTTGCACTGATCGTGGTGATGTTTCTGATCGCCTATGTCATTGAAAAAGCAGTCAAGAAAAAAAATAACGACACAGAGCGTGTCCTTGCAACCAGAAAAATCGTCGTGATCGGCGTATTTTCCGCAATTGCAGCGATCCTGATGGTGCTGGGTTTCCGGTTCCCTTCGCACCGTCCTTCTACGGACTGGATTTTCCGAGCTTCCGGCGCTGATCGGTGCATTTGCATACGGACCGGTGGCGGGTGTCATGATTGAGTTTTGTAAAATTCTGATCAAGCTTGTGTTAAAGCCCTCTTCCACAGCGTTCGTCGGAGAGCTGGCAAACTTCTCGATCAGCTGCATGCTGGTGCTGCCTGCGTCCGTGATCTACCTGTTCAAAAAATCGAGAAAACAGGCGATTCTCGGCACCGTTGTGGGTACACTGATCATGACGGCGTTTGGCTCCTGCTTCAATGCCATTTATCTGCTTCCGAAATTTTCTGAGCTGTACGGAATCCCGCTGGATGCGATCATCGGAATGGGAACGGCGATCAACCCGGCGATCCACAGCATCAGCGGACTGGTGCTGATGTGTGTTGTACCGTTAAACCTCTTAAAAGGCGGACTGGTATCGCTGATCACTATTTTAGTTTACAAAAAGCTCAGCCCGATCTTAAAGGCAGCGCATAAATAATAAAATGCACGCTCTGCGAGCATTCTATCGTTAGAATAAAAAAATCGATTACATGGCTGCAAAGCAGCTGTCGTAATCCACACAAATTCCCACCACGCACCGCAGAGGCGAAATCCCTCTGCGGTTTTGTTTTCCAAAAAAAGTGCGCCCTGCCCTCCGGGTTCTGATTTCTTTGGAAAAATTTAAGAAAGATTTTATGAAAGACGGGGGATTTTTCAAAGGTATTCAGGTACAATGAACTACAATGTGTAAAACCTGTGGGTTGACAGAAAAACACAACCGTATTATTGTATTATATAAATAATACAGAAAGGGCAAATCAATGGCTGCACTTGTGGAAGTTAAGGATATCTGCAAGATCTATAACCCCGGAGAGAACGAAGTCCGGGCGCTGGATCATGTGTCGGTATCCATTCAGGAGAAGGAATTTGTGGCGATTATCGGTCATTCCGGCTCGGGCAAATCGACGTTGATGAACATGCTCGGCTGCCTCGATGTGCCGACCAGCGGCCCTATTTTTTTACATGGAAAAGATGTGTCGCGCATGAGTGACGATGAACTGTCGGACGTCAGAAACCGGGAGATTGGTTTTATTTTTCAGGGCTTTAACCTGATCGCGAATCTGACGGCGCTGGAAAATGTAGAGCTGCCGCTCATTTACCGCGGCGTTGGCAAAAAAGAACGCCGGGAGCTGGCGGAAGCGGCGCTGGAAAAGGTCGGATTGGGACAGCGTATGTCGCATAAGCCATCGGAGATGTCCGGCGGACAGCAGCAGAGGGTTGCGATTGCGCGGGCAATTGCACAGGCGCCGCCGGTGATCCTGGCGGACGAACCCACCGGTAATCTGGATTCGGGTTCCACCAAAGAAATCATGAGCATTTTGAAACAGCTCCACCGCGAGGGACGAACCGTGATTTTGATCACCCATGATAACGATATCGCGGCGCAGGCAAGGCGGGTCATCCGTATCAAAGACGGAAAAATCGAGGCGGATTTCGAACAGCAGGTAGAAGATTGGTAACTGCTCAGTAGGTCTGCGCATTTACTGCGCTGACCGTAAGAAAACTTAGACCAGAAGGCAAAAATCCTATCGGCACAGCCGATTTGGAATGGATTTTTGCGCGTAACTGTGAGGGTACTGAACAGTTTCGAAGATTGAAAATTAAATTTTTCAATCTCGGGATTTGTGTGCGCGCACTTGACACAAACTCGGCATGCGCAAAAAAAGCGTGCGCAGAAATGAGAGGAAAGACTGAAAATGAGCGATCAGATGGATAAAATGGAGGGTATGCAGGAAAACGGCACAGAACGGACTGCAAAGGAAAAACGTGCAGCAAAGAAAAAAGAGCGGGCAGCCAAAAAGGCGTCCGGAACCGGGAAAAAGCACCGCAAGGCATGGATTGCAGCGATTGCTGCAGTAGCGGTCATTGGCGTAGGGCTGTATGTGAAAGCGAGCAGCAGCAAGGTGCTTCCGAGCGTTCTGTGTCAGGCGGCAGCTGTCGGGGATGTGGAGGAGACGCTTTCTGCAAGCGGCAAGGTGGGCAGTGCGGAAACCCAGACCTACTATGCGCCGGTCGGCAACGAGGCACTCAATGTCAAAGAGGGCGACGCGGTACATAAGGGAGAGGTTTTGGTAACGTTCGACACAGAGGATCTGGAGCTGACGAAGAAAAAGGCAGACCTGGATGCGGAAGCAAGCGAGGGCAGCTATCAGAGCGCTCTGCAGCAGAGCAACGAAAACCAGAATAAATATTCCGACGCGTCCATTGGTCTCGATGAATTAAAACAGATGAAGGAAGATCAGGAACAGTACGTTCAGGGTCTGAAATACGAGCTGGAGGATGACAAGAACGCAAAGCGCAAGGATCTAAACGAATGGGACAAGAAGCTGATGCAGGAGCAGAACTATCAGAACCGGAAGCTTTCCGAGCAGCAGGCATACGGCGGCGATACGGAGTCCATCAGTGAAGTCATTGACAATATCAACAGTCAGCGTGCGGATGTGGCGAACCAGCTGAGTATGATCGACAGCGATGAAAAAGATTCTGCAGAAGCAGCGCATGATTGACGCTGAGCAGAAAAAGCTGGAGGATATGCAGGAGGAAATTCAGAAACGCGAGAGCAAAAAAGATTCCTCCGAGAACGGCATTTTAAACGGTTATGATAAAAAGAGCAAAGAGGCGAGCGTAGAAAGCGCAAGGTTGAATGCCGATCAGGCAGCCTCCGATCTGGAAAAGGCGCAGGAAGGTATTATTGCGGACTTTGACGGAATCATCAGCGGGATTAAGACTGCAGCCGGAAGCCGCGTGGAAAAGGGCAGCGAGCTGTTCACCATCCAGAGCAGCAGCGCGGTACAGGTAACGGTTGAACTGAGCAAATATGATCTGGAAAAGGTCAAAGAGGGACAGAGCGCGACGGTGACGGTCGCAGGCGTTTCCTATTCGGGAACGGTGAGCCGGATCAACCGCGTTGCCCAGAATAACGCCCAGAATACACCGGTCGTTTATGCGGATGTGACGATCGAAAATCCGGACGGCAATATTTTCCTCGGTATCGAAGGAAAGGCGGAGATCCTGACCGGTTCCGCAGAGGGCGTCGTGCTCGTCCCCTATGAGGCGGTCAACACGGATAAGGAACGGTGATTTCTGCTATCTGGTGAAAGACGGTGCGATTGTGCGGCAGAACGTTGTAACTGGGATTTCCAGCGATACGGATGTTGAAATCAAAGAAGGAGTCAGCGAGGGGGATACTGTTGTGATTTCATCGGATATGGATCTGATGGAAGGACTGCAGGTAAATCCTGTGATGCAGTAAGCAAAAGGAGAATATATGTCACAGGTTTGGGAATATATCAAAATTGCGCTGATGAACATCAGGAGCAATAAGGGGCGGTCTGTTCTGACGATGCTGGGTATTATCATCGGTATTTCCTCTGTCATCATGATTATTTCGGTCGGAAACGGCATCAAGTCAGAGGTAAACGGCGAGTTAAACGATATGGCTGGCGGACAGGTCGCAATTTATACGGATATGCAGCAAAATCAGGAGGAACAGGTTTCCTTCAATGAAGAAGATTTTGATGCAATTCAGGAAAAGGTAGCTCATGTAAAGAGTGTTACGCCGGTCTATAATGTATATGGTTCCACGAGTACCCGGAAGGGAAGCTTTGATATCATGCTCAGCTGCGGGACGGCTGGCTTGAAGGACTATAGCAAAGACCCGATCATCAAAAGGGACATTTCTTTGAAAATGATTATTATGGGGCAAAAAGGTCTGCGTGATCCCGAGAGCACGGCGAGGACGTTATTTGGTACGACGGATGTGGTCGGAATGACGCTGAATCTGGATATCGACGGTATTTCCCAGGAATTTGAAGTGATCGGTATCCGGCAGGATAGCAGCGCCGCATTGATCAATATGACGAGCGGAGGAATGCAGTCCATGGAGATCCCGATGTCGACGTGGAAACCTTCGGCTATTATGTGTGAGCGATTTTTCAGACTTTTACATTATTGTGGGGAAAGCAACTGAATATACCCTCGAAGATCGCAAAGGACAGCGTGAGCCTTCTGAAAAACGCCATAATGTGCGCGGAAAGGGAATTATTTTAGTGCAGAGCTTTAACGATGCGCTTGCCCAGGTCAACAGCGTATTGAACTACATCACGATTTTTGTTGTTTTGGTAGCGGCGATTTCTAGCAATACGT